>Ga0080064_1000195_pt1 | contig 180110 bp, 193 predicted proteins | sample Subgrocontami54m_FD_69260 | JGI IMG/M metagenome (GOLD analysis project Ga0080064, IMG submission 69260) | Subsurface groundwater microbial communities from S. Glens Falls, New York, USA - GMW46 contaminated, 5.4 m (SPADES assembly) (version 2) ...
AGAAAAAGATTTAGTGAAAAAGGATGCTCAGGGCTTTTAAAGATTGAAGAAGGAAGGGGAAGAAAACCTGAAATTGAGACCTCAGTTATTGATGGAATTGTATATGATACACTCTACACTAGTATGGCGCCCAATAAAGCATTAAGCGCTGGTAAGATAACCAGGATGTACCAATTGGCTGTGGAAAGGTCTCCTGAAGCAGTCCAATAAGTCAAAGCACTTAGAATCCCGAAGCCCAAGCCGGTCGAGGCGCCAGTTATCAACCCATCCATCTCCAGATCGTAACCTCGCTTACCACCAGCCAAAGTGATCGCTCCTGTGAGGGCGACGGCAGAGGCCACAGATCTTCCAACCTCGGCAGCCAGCTCAAGTCCCCATCCGGATACTTGGACCAACACCAGTTCGAGTCCCAAGCCCAGCACAAGTCCTAACCCCAACAAGAGCACCTGTCGCCGTAATAACACCAGGCCGGTTAGGCCGAGAACATGGAGAAGTACGCAATATGCTAGTGGAGCTATTCCTAGCGCCATCGCTACCGCTGGAAACATCAATAATCCACCTCTGGGCGTTCCAGCCAATAGCGCCAGGAGGACCGCTGCTCCCAGCCAAAGGACCGATGAGAACACCATTGGCCTATAATCAATGTGGATTTCCGAGGCTCGTGAGCTTACTCCATCAGTGGGATGAATAACCGGATGCTCCATTGTAGGTGTTAATAACTCTCGGCGCTTTAAAAGCTCAGTAAAAAACTCCTGGACCTCTTGATGCTCTGCCAGGACGCGTTGAAAGGCGGCTCGGTTTAGCCGTAACAGCTCAGAGGACCCCCTGACGCGCACCGTAGCGGTACGTGACTCCCGGGTTAGTAGAGCAGCCTCGCCAAAAATGTCGCCCACACGTAGTGAGGCTACATGGTGACCCCCTATAAGAACATCTACGCCACCAGTTTTGACTAAATATACCGCATCCCCTGGATCTCCCTCTACAAATATAGTGTCATCCGCATGGTATAGTACCGACTCCATAGCCGAAGCCAACGTTAACAGCACATCAGGGCGCAGCGGAGCAAAGGGTGAAGCCCTCCGTAAAAATGCTTCCTGGCTAGAAGCTTCACAGTAACGTATAAGCTCCTGACCAAAAACTGGGTAGGCTAGGTACAGATCAGACAGTACCGCCTGAGGGAATACATAAGTCTCAAGTGGGGTTATAGCCTGTACCGATACAGAGCGCTCTTTTCCGGTAATGGCAAAAGGCTCTCCAAAGAAGTCTCCGGCTCCCAGAGTACGGACCAGTACCCTGCGACCCCGGCCGGCGCTAACCACGACCTGAGCGCGGCCCGAAGCTACCAGAAAAGCCCTCTCCCCTACGTGTCCTTCGATTGTCACCCAGTCTTCCGGTGAATAGCGCCGCTGAAAGCAATAAAGAGCTAATTCCTGGTGAGTATTCGAGGGAAGTTGGCTAAATATTGTGTTGCTGGCCAAGGCGCTTTCTAACGGAAGCCGTACCCCGAAGTCCAATAAAGTGAAGCCTCCATCTAGAGACCTATGTCTAAGCCGCGACTCCTCTGCCTCTTGCTCACCTTCTCCAGTGTTAGCGTCGAGGAGAGTTGGATTGCAAGCAGTGCCACAGCCAGGACAGTAGTAAGCTGAGTCTGGTAAGGCCTTATTGCAACGAGGGCAGGCTATATTTATCGCCATGGCTATGCCTTGGTAACTGAAACGCATTCCCAACGAATGCAATTATCAGAAGTTAATTATTGAACCTTTACTTTCATAAGTTGTTGCATATTTTTTATACTTTTAGCTCTATTTTGGATTGCAGGCTTTGCATTCTAATGGTAAATTATACCTAATTGAATCCGCTATGTAACTTAAGTGGGGAACAGGGAACACAGATGGTAACTTCTAAGGATGATAAAGCTACCAACGGACAAGACCAATCGGGGTCTACCCCAGACTCTAATGACTCTGAGATACGGCGACTTGTAAGAGATTTAGTCCGCAAGGAATTTAATGAGCTTGCAGCAAAGCTCACTGCGGAGAAACAGCAGCAAGTAGATCCTATGGTTATATTCCAGCAATTATTGCCTATGATCCAGCAGACTATTTTCGAGAGTATAAGGCTCGGAATGTCGATGGGAGAAGGAACTGCCACCCAACAGCCATCCCAGGGAGAATTGGTAGAGAGTCCATTCGTGGGGAGTTTTGAATCCGATTCCCCAGTTACGCAGACTGAAGCAAAGGGTCAACCAAGCTCATTCGATAGCGATAGTGTAAGTGGTGACGTAAATCCACCAGCAGAAAGCGATACCAATGGCAATGGTATGCCACCCTGGCTGTTCACAGGGCAGGTAACTCTTCTGGTATCTCCTTTCAAGGGTTTTGGTGAGGTACATAAGTTCTTAAAAGACCTGGCAAATGTCCCCCAAGTCCATGACATCAAGCCCCATCGCTTCAGCGGCGGCCGCCTCTATATCACCCTCGACACAGAATGCCTCGACACCAAAGCGCTGGCAGATATCCTGGAAACCGAGCTGGTTCCCTATCACCCCACGCTGCGCTCCGTGCAAAGCAATCTTATAGAGCTGCTGTTGAGACCTTCGTAACGCGTCTTTTAGACTATAACGAGCAAGCGGCTGGATATTTATTTATCCAGCCGCTTTTAGTTTGCCTCTATATCGACGTGTCCTCAGAAACAACTAAATCTCTAAAATTTCTCCCAGCCCCGAAGGACTTGTACAGCATTTCTTTCAGGTGCACCAGAAAATCTTCCGCCAGCACAAAAGCCACAAGAAGTCTCACAAAACGCCAAGAATTGCCGTCTTGCTCCCAATGAGTAACTAGACTAACCCGCAGCGGTCCGCTTCCGGCAAAATTTTGGGGTCGCTGGATAAGCGCGGTGAGTATCACGGCCGACGGCCCCAACGCATAGACTTTAGGGCTGCCATCGCCGAACTGGTCTCTTTCCTGCGGTAGCGATTCAGCCCAGAGTCGTTCTATCTGAGCCAGCGCATCTTCTACAGGAACAATAGCCCCCTCAAAAAGCCAGTGGGCGACGAGAAAGCCATCAAACTGCTGGCCGACGAACTTACAATCCGGTCCACCGAGTCCTGGTGGCACATGCTCGGCCCGACAGGTAACCGGCTGGGTGACTGCTCTCTGCTTGAAAAAGTCGATATCACGACGCTGAAGGGCTGCATCAACATCTTTCCCTAGATCTCGAATAGCCGGTGGCACAGGGGTAGTCGGCGCAGGAGTAGGGCTTGATTGTGGAGACGAGGTTGGCACGCGCGCTGTCCTAGTCATCTCAGTGGGGTTCACCTGCACAGTTGAAGTCTGCGTTGGAACACTGGCGCTTGGAGTATTAGTCGGTGTCCCATTAGAGAGAAGATCGCAAGCAGCCAAAAATAAACTTATGCAGAGGAAGAAAGCGAATAACAGACGACATAAAGGTTGTTCGTTCATTAGAGGGGCTGAAATCAGAGCCTGGACCAGAGGTCGGAACTACCTGGTAGTCGTAATCCCAGAACTATAGTAAATGAATTAAGAAAATCACGTCCAAGTGTTATTCGATTTTGGCTATCAGATCCTTCAATAATATACAGTGGGTAGCGATCACCCCCACCATGAATACTTGCTTGTGCTACGAAATAATCGGCGTACTTTCCTCTCGTAGTTCGGCGGCGCCCCACGTTCCTCCACGGACCTAGGGTCCGAAACATTCTTCTCGGGACCACCGAATAAGGAGATTTGAAATCCAGCCAAGCCTCGACGTTGTTGAGTATCTTTTGTGATCGTCCTGACTTGAATTCGTGTAGAATCCATATAGGAGCAGCTGGCTGGTCCGACGTGGAATATGGAAAATCAGCCATTAATCAATATTTCAAGCCACTTCTGGCCAAGGTAATCATTATCATTCCACCAATGTGACGAATGGCCGTCTTTCACCAAAGTCTTCTAGCTTGACATGTAGTTCCGGAACGCTTAAGGCAGACGCGATAACTCGGTCATCTATGATGGCTACAAAATAGTTATAGTGCTTTTTGAGCAACTCTTCCCTATTTCTGAGGAAATAGAGCCATCCGCTCAAGAATTCTTCAGCTCCTCCGTCTTCAGCCAATGACCTCAGAGCTTCCGGAGAAAGCTCGTCAACCTTGAATTCGATTTTAAGTTTTTGATATATCTCACGCCAAGAGGCTCTTGTGTTAACCATAGTAATACCCCGGTCATCAGTACTGTCGGCACGGTCAGTTCCGTCTTGATTGAGTTCTTCGGCGATTATCCACAAGGGAAATGCCAAGTATAGGTCTGACTGCGGGATTTTACAAGACTCAACGAACGGTCCCACGCTAGACAATACCTTCTTTTGCAGCAGATCTAGATAATAGCGATACTCACCACTCGAATGCAGATCGCCTTCCCTCACAAGAAGGAGAGCAACCTTGAGAGCATTAAGTCCAAACCGCTCCGAGCAAATGCTAGGAATAGAGCCTGGGAAATGTGTAAATACTCCATCCGATTGACACTCATACAAGAACCTGAGAACCGCACCAGCGTCCAGCCATACTAATTCATTTGGGTCGATGCATTCTAGATGAAGGAGTGCGCGAATCAACTGGAGGGCATACCTTGTATGTAATAAGTCCGGTGGGAATTCTAATGAAGGTCCTTTGCGAAATCCACCCGACTCCTCATCCCAACAAAGGCGCACGAGATTGGCTACCTTCGTGCCTTTCTTACGCAAGCTTGATTCCAAATCAGGATATTCACTGCGAAGAAAACCTGCAATTCGAAACACATTCTCTGTGGGAGCCAATGATGGAAAATCATCATTCAACTCCCGGAACCCGAATATTTTAGACTCCTCTTTAGTAAAGTCTGCTCTTACAAGACCAGTTGCAACAGTTTCCAGATGGAAAGGCAGATTGGGAACTAATGTTGGCATCAACCGATACATCCGACGGTACGTACAGATTGCCGACACACTAGAAAAGACACCAAATACACTCGGTGGATCCCAAGGTGAGAAACTATACGTTTGTTCACTTTCATGAAAAGACTCAGCTATAAACTTGCCTGACGCCACGAGTCTTTCATACAGCTCGGTTTCCACTAATCGACGAATACCAGAGGCAGAATTAAATCCATCGAATGCTACCCGAAGACCAACATCCACAGCTTGGGTAGTTGGTGTATCTCCTTCGTACATTTTAAACACTCTGGATTCACTATCAACAAATTGGTCGGCTATGACCAATGTCCGAGGAGGTACCTCCCTACCTTCTCTAAGGTTCCGATCAAAAAAGCGAGATTGTTCTAGTTCCGCGCCTCTCTGAAGACTGCGCAGTTCTTGGGCGTATTTATGGGCGGTTCTAGCAAAATACAGTGCATCTAACACAGGTGCAACCGACCATGCAGCAAAAATGCGCGCGATTTCTTGTGCAGGGGCTATCAACTTAAGCTTTTGGAGTGTGTCGTCTACCGAGAGCAGACTTTGTTCAGTCGAATGATATCTGGAGAGTGTCACAACAATTTTCCCTTTGAGACTATCGTAAAGACTTGGCCGAGTCACCCAACCACTTGCTGAATCCCATTTTGGTGGTTTTTAGCGATGACCTAATTTGACGTGCCAAGTGTAACGCCTAATCTGCGACCTGTCAATGACGTTATTCACAGAAAGGGGCTGGAGATGATAGCTATGTGCATAATACCTAAATAATCATTTACTTAAATTCAGTTTACCACACTTGGACAAAGCTTGTAGCTGTAATTAGAAAAGCTAAAAAGAAATGGAACAAGAGGCGGGATTCGAATCCGCTATGCTTTGCTTGAGATGCATATAGTTCGAAACGCTAGGTATACTGTATTTTAGTCCAAATACTCAAATCTGCTGCAACTTGACTGACCTCATTCTCTAAACATAGAATTAGTAAGCTGATCTTAATATTGAAGATAGGAAACATGACACAAGCTAAAGAGACTCCAAAGACACAGAGCGAGACTCAAAATCCAGCCTATTTATGGCTTTCGGGCAGCCTTGTACCCTGGGAAGAGGCGACAGTGCACGTCACCCAGATAGGCTGGACTGCTATATCCGCGGTCTTCGAGGGTATCAGAGGCTACTGGAATGAGGGTGACTCTCAACTATATCTATTTCGCCTGGAGGACCATCTGGCGCGGCTGCGCGACTCTATGAAGCTGATGCGAATGGCCTGCGACTTTTCCGATGAGGAGATAGTCGAAGCCGTAATGAAGCTGCTCAGGGCCAACGAATTTAAGGAGGATATATACCTCAGCCCCATGGCCTACTTCAAAGGCTCTATCCCAGGATACCGCGCGGTGGACAATCATCCTTCAGAGCTTGTTATAACCGCGCGCCCTAGCGTATCCCGGCTGAACGAGGAGAGAGGTCTTCATTGCTGTGTCAGCAGTTGGGCCAGGATCTCCGACAACGTCATGCCTCCCAGGGCCAAAGCCTTTGCTAACTACCAGAACAACCGACTTATCTCAACCGAGGCCCAGATCAACGGCTACGATACTGGAATAGTGCTAAACGAGGCTGGCAAAGTGGCAGAAAGCGCCTATGCCTGCCTTTTCATTGTTAGAGGAGGAGTAGCAGCCACACCACCGGTGACCGCAGGCATCTTGGAGGGTATAACCAGGGATACCGCTTTGACCATTTTGAGGTCTGAGCTGGAGATGCCAGCGGTTGAGCGTGAGATCGACCGGACTGAGCTTTATTTGGCCGAAGAAGTCTTTATCTGCGGTACCTGGGCTGAAATAGAGCCGGTGCTCTCTGTAGACCGATATCATATAGGAAACGGCGCTACCGGTGAGATTACCGCGAAGCTAAGGTCTATATATTCCGAGATTGTGAGAGGGGTAGACCGTAACTATTCAGACTGGTTGACTCCGGTATACATATAATTTAGTCAAATCTGTCAGCAATTAATTCTAACGTGCATCTCAACAGAGCTTTGCAGAATAATCTCCCATGCTAGTTGATACTAGCACCCATGAAGGATGAAAATGAGCACATCGTAGCCCGTTCCTTCCCGCCTCAGGCGGGTCGAAAGGACACGGGCGGTGCTCCTTCGACAATCTCAGCTAAAACAAGAGAGGTATTTAGAGTAATGGTCGTAGAGCGCCTGGTATCAGCAGGCGGAGTACTGATTAGAGGGGCAGAGGGTGAGACCGAGATCATCCTTTGTGGAAGGCCCAAAATAGAGCTTTGGGGCCTTCCTAAAGGTACCCCTAACGCGGGAGAGACGCTTGAGGAGACTGCTCTCAGAGAGGTAGAGGAGGAGACTGGCATAAAGCCTAAAATAGTATCGAAGATCGGCGCTACTCAATACTGGTTTACCAGACCTCAGGACAAGGCCAGATGCTCTAAGACAGTGCATTACTATCTGATGACCCCCGTGTCAGGTGATACTTCCCTGCACGATTCAGAATATGAAGAGGTAGCCTGGTTTCCAATAGATAGCGCCATTAAAAAGTTGACCTATGTCAATGACGTGCAGATGGTGAAAAAAGCAGCCGACATGGTGGCAGAGAGAAAAACATCTAAGGGGTAGGAAGACAGGTGTTGATAAACAGGATCCTGTCCTGGGTAGGCATTTCGAGTCATGGTAAGGGCAGAGTTGAGCAAGTGGAGATCAAAGGCGAAAAAGTAATACTGCGAGAAAAACGCTTAGAGGACGCCGAGAACGACTACAGATGGCGCTCAGACCCTGAGCTGGCGAAGTTTGACGGCGTGCCTCCCTTAAGGATGTCTTTTAATTCCTATCTTTCTGTTTTTAGGGAAGAGCTGAGGTTCCCCTCCAGCCGCCACCGCACCTTTGCCATCGAGGACTCGGATGGCCGCCACATAGGCAACTGCATGTACTATGATATCGATGAGGGCGCCGAACAGACGGAGCTAGGAATATTGATCGGCGAGAGGGAGTACTGGAGCAAAGGATACGGCACCGATGCTGTAGACACTCTGTTACGCCATATATTCGATACCACCAAGTTGAATAGAGTTTACTTGCACACTCTGGAGTGGAATGTTCGAGCCCAAAAGTCCTTTGCCAAGAGCGGGTTTGTTGTTATAGGACCAGTCAAAAGAAGCGGCAATGTCTTTATAGCTATGGAGACCTATAGGTCCTGGATGGAGAACAAAAGCAGAGCAGGAACAGGCGATCATAGTGATGTGGAGCTTAATAAAGAGGGGAATTGACTCTGCCAAAATCTTCAATCGGTGTCGGACTGGTTCAGCCAAGCTATAGCATCCTCCACATCATCGAATACTACACTTTGCCCACTATCACGTTCTCGTTCAGCGCGTCCTTCATCTACTTGCCAAGAGACATGCCAAAAGTATGCCTGACCATGTAGTGGCTTCGATAACGGTTCACAGGACTGGCACATCTTCCGCACCTACTAACGCCAGCGGAATTTCTATAGGTGACTGCTCAGCCATGTTACTTTATAACCTTTCTTCGTTTACCAACACTAACAAAAATACAAAAACCCGACGTGTCTCACGCTCCATGTCGGTTTCATACCACCAAAAGTAAGTCTACCTTTGGATTAGTGTATATTATGGTGTTGATACTTTGTCAACACATGTCAATAGTAACAAGGTGGCACAAATGTTACAACTGACTATATCTTTGGTCAAAATAAGCGCCGCTTTATTGCTGGCAATCGCCCTGCTGCTCCTGACAGAAGCAGAGAGTCCCGCAACCAAAAGCAGCGAAGGCGCAACCGAAGAATACCGCCTGCCCTGGGCCTCCGGCCAAAGGATGTACACCCTACAAGGACAGAGCCAGGGCAGCCATCAAAGCATTTACTCAAAGTACGCCTATGACTTTGCCCTGGGCCCACTCAATGGCACGCCTTTTGAGATACTGGCAGTAAGGTCAGGAGCCGTCGTTTTGGCTGTAGATACCTTCGGCCCCAGTCAGGATTGCGACCCAGCAGCCCAAATAAGATCGAACTTCATTTTGCTGGACCACGGCGACGGCACTGGCTCCAGATATGAGCATCTTGCGCAGGGCAGCATAGTGGTCAAGGTGGGACAGCGTGTACCACAGGGCGCGGTACTGGCCAAAAGCGGGAACACCGGCTACGTCTGCAGCCTTGCACATCTGCATTACACCGCTATCGATACAAAGACCCGTGAGTCGATAGACCGTACCTTCTTCGATCCAGACGTGAAGCGGCACGACGGCAGGCCCAAGTCCGGCGAATGGTATTATTCCAGCAACATACGAGTATCATCTAAAGCCGGGGTGGTTTTTCTTCCAATAGTATCGAGAAGCTATAATATATCGCCAGGTAGAGAAGCTGCTGGGTCAATAGCACCATAGCAATCGAATCTATTGAAGAAGTGCCGTTGACGAATTCCTGACTTGAGTCTATCATTCAGTCGTGTTAGCCTCTAAACCATTAAAGGGAGCATCTAACGGGTTTTAGTAGGAGGGGTGGACCATGCCTAGTGAACGACTTCAGCGGCGAATAGATAGCCTCCTGGCACAGGCGGATGAGGCCATCGAGAAATTCGATTGGGGGTTGGTCCGGGAACGCGCCCAAGCAGCTCTAATCATTGATCCCGAGAACGCAGAAGCTCTCGCCTACCTAACCACAGCGGAACGAGGCTTGATCACCGCCGCAGGCACGCTTGCGTAATCTCAGGGTGACTCGACGCCGTCCGTAGAGACGCAACATGTTGCGTCTCTACATCCCACATCCTTCGTCAACAGCCGCTATGTAGTAAAACGCTTCCTGGGAGAAGGGGGCAAGAAGAAGGTCTATCTGTGCCATGATACCCTTCTAAACCGAGACATGGCCTACGCCTCGATAAAGACCGAGGGCCTAGACGAGGAAGGACGCCAACGCATCTACCGCGAGGCCCAGGCCATGGGAGAGTTGGACGATCACCCCAATATAGTCACTGTATACGAGATCGGCGAAGAAGCGGGGCAACCCTATATCGTAACCCAGTTCATGGCCGGCGGTGACGTCGAGGCTCTCATCGAGAAGGCCCCAGATCACAAGCTGACCCTGGAACGGAGCCTGGATATAGCGGTAGCAGTGTGCCGCGGTCTTGAGCACGCTCATTCCAAGCGGTTCATCCATCGCGATATAAAGCCTGGGAATGTTTGGCTGACGCTTGATGGCATTCCCAAGATAGGGGACTTTGGTCTTGCGGTAGCAATGGATAAGATCCGGCTAACCAAAGCCGGCATGATAGTAGGTACAGTATCGTACATGCCGCCAGAGCAGGCTACGGGTGGCGAGCCTGTCTTCAGGTCTGACCTCTACTCCCTCGGTGCGATGCTGTATGAGATGGTATGCGGCAGGCCGCCTTTCATTGGAGATGACAGCATTGGCATTATCAGCCAGCATATAAACATACCTCCGGTATCGCCATCCTGGCACCGGCCAGACCTGCCGCCGGCGCTGGAGACTCTTATCCTTAGACTGTTAGAGAAGGACCATAACAAGAGGCCGGCCACCGCGAGTGAGGTGTTGCGGGCACTGGAGAGTATAGACCTAACCCCCTCACCCCAACCCTCTCCCGCCAGGGGAGAGGGAGATAAGGGCGGGCCAACGGTGGCAGACAACCCGGTATACCGCCGAGCTTTCGTTGGCCGCGAGGCCGAGTTCCGTCAGCTAAAAACTGCCTTCGATAACGCGCTATCCGGGGTCGGGTCGATGGCCATGGTGGTTGGCGAGCCGGGCATCGGCAAGACCGCCTTTTGTGAGCATCTGGCAGCCTACGTGTCCCTTAGAGGCGGCCTCACCCTGGTGGGCCATTGCTACGAGGAAGGCTCGCTCTCTCTGCCATATCTGGCCTTTATCGAGGCCATGCGCAGCTATGTCCTTGACCATCCATCTGAGTCACTGCGGGATGAGCTTGGTGCCGGGGCGAGTGATGTAGCCAGAATTGTCTCTGAGATTAGAGCGCGGGTCCAGGTAGAGCCGAGACCATCCGGCGACCCGGAGGACGATAGGTGGCGGCTGCTTCAGGCTGTCACAACTTTCCTGCGCAACGCCTCCATTGCTCAGCCGATCCTATTGGTCATAGAGGACCTGCACTGGGCCGACCGAGGCACACTGGACTTGTTGACGCATCTGGCTAGAAACATGTCCGGTGCAAGGCTGATGGTTATCGGCACTTATCGTGACGTGGAGGTGGACCGGGCGCACCCGCTGTCCTCTACGCTGGCTGAATTAAGGAGAGTAGGTGAGCTGCACAGAGTCCTGCTTCGCGGGCTCACTATCGATGAGGTGCACCGGATGATAAAGATCATCGGCGGCCAGGAGGTGAGTTTGGCCTTTGCAGAGGCTGTATACCGTCAGACTGAGGGCAATCCTCTGTTCATACAAGAGTTTTTGAGATATGTTGTGGAGGAAGGGTTGGTTGCCCGGCAAGGGGGACGCTGGCATGGGACTGGTGATACGCCTCTGGAGATGAGCATACCAGAAGGTCTGCGGGATGTTATAGGCAAGCGCCTCTCACGCCTCAGCCCGGAGTGCAACCGGCTATTGTCTATAGCGGCGGTTATAGGACGGGACTTCTCACTAGAGACGCTGCGTCAGGTCTCTGGGCTGGAAGAAGAGCCATTGGTACAGGCGCTGGAAGAGGCGCTGCGAGTAGGGGTGCTTGAAGAGCGCTCCCGTCCCGGCTCAATCCAGTACCACTTCGCCCACGCCTTCTTTAGACAGACACTCTACGAAGAGATGATCGCTCCTAGAAGACTGCGTCTCCATCAGGAGGTTGCCAGGGCTTTGGAGGCCCAGTACGCTGGCCGTCTCGAAGAACATGCCGCAGAGTTGACCGAACACTTCGCTCAATCGACCGATCCCAACGATCTGTCCAAAGCGGTGGAATACGGTGAACTGGCGGCACAGCGGGCTATGGCGGTCAACGCATTCAGTGAGGCGGCCCGTCTGCTTGAGACTGCGGTTCAGATACAGGATGTGGTAGACACCGACAATAAGAGCAAAAGATGCGACTTGCTACTGGCCCTAGGGCAAGCGTTGATGCTAGCCGGGGAGCCGTTGCGGGCCGCTGAGGAGGGGGCCGAGGTAGCTTTATCCCTGGCCGAGACCCTAGGTGATCAGGAGCGGGCCTCCCGTGCATGTGTGGTGGCGCTCTTTAGCCACTATCGTTATTCCGGCGCTCTGGTCACCGCCGGACTACGCAAGTGGGCAGAGAGGGCAGACCGATATGCCCCTCCGGACACCGCTACTCGTGCTGAGGCTAACATAGCCCTTTCCTGGCTCCGGTTACAAAGCAACCAGTTTGAAGAGGTCAGAAGCCTTAGGACCCAGGCGCTGGAACTCGCCAGGCATCTTGATGCTCCTGAGACTCTTTTCCGCGCCGTGATGTCCTTGACAAACGGCCAATTTGTGGCCCTGCAACATAAAGAAGAGCAGTTTAGGCTGGCAGAGGAATTTTTTTCTCGCCCCACTGCTGGAGTGAGTGGTCGAACATTGGGTTTACTCTTTCGAACTATTGGCATCATCTTCATCCAGCGGGGCGACCGGGAACGTGGAGAGGAATGCTGGCGGCGGCTACGAGAGGTGGCAGAGCGCACCCGAGATCCGGAAGCTATAGGCTATGTACACGTTGCAGATATGTTAAGGGCTACCCTGGACGGTCATCTCGAAGACGCTCTGGAAATCGTTGCCGATATTTTGGCCCAGGAAGGAACTGCGATATCAACTCGAAACCTACTTGGAACCTGGATTCCCCGTTTCCTATTCCACCTGGGTCGAGGCGAGGAGGCCCTTATAGCGCTACGGATGCAGGTCCCCGGAGTCGAGGAGCCGGGCAACAGAGCTGTCATGAGAGTCCTTTGTCTTGCCCACCTGGGACGCCGCGAAGAGGCCAGCGCTCTTCTACACGACCTGATTAGCCGATATGGGATCACCGCAACAGAAGATGAGACGCCCAGCAGTCTTCTGGTCCAACTCCTGGAAACAGCCGTGCTGGTGGAAGACCAAGAGATTTCAGCTCTTCTAGCCGGCCGCTTGAGTGATATAGCAACTCTGGCTGTAGGTGGCGAGCCGGTTCTGACGTGTCCCGGCCGACATCTGGGTGCAGCCGCGGCGCTGTTAGGCGAGCCTGAGAAGGCCAAAGCCTACTACCAGCAGGCGCTTGAGGTGTGCGCGAAGGTGCGCTATCGCCCGGAGACCGCGATCATCCACCTTCAGCTTGCAGAACTGTTGCTAGAGGAGGCGGAGGAGATGCGGCGATCGCAAGGGCGAGGGGACCTCGCCCCTACGGATGTGGCGCTAGATGTAGGGGTCGGGTCTCCCGACCCAACGGCCTCAGTCCCAACGGCTGAAGACATTCATAGAGAGGCCATTGAGCACCTGGACCTCGCCATCGCAGAATTCCAGGAGATGAAGATGCAGCCTTTTTTGGAGCGGGCGCTTAGGCATAAAGGGATATTGAAGGCATAAACCACTATACTTTGGATAAATCAGCAGGCTTGCCATTTACCGCGGCGCGCTCACGCTAATCTACTTCTTGCGGCACAGAGGCCGCAATGAGTCCATAACACTGGGTGTGACCACAGAAGTTTGTTGCAATAGCAGATAGTGTAGGAACGTCTACGTAGGGGCGGTGGCTTGTCCCCGCCAGCCGCGCTCGTCCTCTAACCAGCAGAAGCATGTCGGATAGCTCCTACCCTCAGCCAAAGACAATCCGATCAGACTCTGTGGCTTGCAAGGAGAAGTGTATCAAGGCGTTGATCGCAAGGCCATAACCGACCATGCTCTCCTCTACTTTACCTTCTAATAAGAGATATAATTAGGCAGAGAGTAAGAGTACATGCTATAGGCCAGCGGTAGTTCAAGAAGGATGGTGTCCTATGCCTACCTCAAAAGTTAATAAACAAGAAGCACTACAAGGACTAACAAAGAGGGAGCTAATAGCTTCCTATAAACGGTTCCGCAAAAATAATGAATACGCTCAAAAAATAAGGAAGGAATATACTGATAGGTTCCCTAATCAGTGGATCGCTGTGGTTGGAAAGCAGCAAATAATCGGCCCGGCGGCAGATGATGAGTCATTAATGGAGATGCTAAAAGAGAAGGGGCTAGGCCCAATGAACAATGGGCTAGACTCCATAAGTGTTGTATTAGTTCCTCTCGCTCCAGAATATTATACGAGACCTCTACTTCTATGATAAGAGGCTTTTTTCAACCAAGACCCTCGCCAGAATTAGAGCCGTGGCCCATGGTCTCGGCTTTCGTCCTCTTTCCTCGATTTGGTATAAGACGCTGGGTTCACTTCTTGGTGGATACAGGAGCAGATAAGACCAGCCTGCATTTGCATGATGCCCGGAATTTGGTCCCGGATTTCAGTCTCCTTACAGATGTCGTAGATATCGGAGGGGTAGGAGCGGATTCAGCCCAGTATGCTACAGAGCCAGCAGAGTTGACTTTTTTGATACTGAGAACAATTCTGTTCTTGAGCCTCTTCAGGAGATGTTTATCGGCTTGCCACAGCGCTCGAACCCACTTGCGCCTTCATTATTGGGTCGCGATATCCTGTTTAAGTACACTATCTTAATAGATGCCAATACAAATCTATTAAAACTATACTGATCTAAATATTTAGTCTTGAGTTGACCATGATAGATAAACGTGAGGGCCGTACTGGCCTCGTCATCATAAATACCGGCAACGGCAAGGGGAAGACTACCGCCTCTTTAGGACTCATGTTCAGGGCCTGGGGACAGGGCATGAAGACGGTTATGCTCCAGTTTATTAAGACCAAGACCAGCAACTTCGGAGAAAACAAAGCGGCCAGAAAGCTCAAGATCGAGATGATACCACTCGGCGCAGGCTTCACCTGGCTTTCAAGAGATATAGAAAAGGACAAAGCGCTGGCGAGAGAAGGGTGGGAGATAGCCAAGGAGAAGCTGGACTCGGATGTGTACGATGTTGTCATTTTGGACGAGCTCACTTACTTGATGAAATATGGCTGGCTGCCTGTAGAGGATGTCCTGGAGGCGCTGCGCCAGCGGCCGCGGTGGCAACACGTAATCATCACCGGCCGCGATGCTCCGGAGGAGCTTATAGAATACGCAGACCTCGTCACCGAGATGAAAGAGATAAAGCATCCATACAAAAGCGGGACCAAAGCCCAGGCGGGTGTGGAGTTCTAACACCTGCCTAAGGCAGGTTGAAGGCCGAGATATGTAGGGGCGAGGTCCCCTCGCCCTGTCAATAGGGGACGTTTGTGGAGCGTGAGGGATTCGTGGAGCAATACTGTACAGGCACATCTCGGGGTGACCTCCTGGAACAACTAGCCGACCTTATCACAACAGTGAAGCGGCCGCATCCAGTGCGAGTCGGGGTCGACGGGATCAGCGCTGCCGGCAAGACCACACTGGCTGATGAGTTGATCGAGCCTATTGAACGTCGTGGACATCCTGTCATCCGCGCCTCGGTTGACAGCTTTCATCGACCTCGCTCAGAGCGCTACCGCCGTGGGGTGGACTCTCCCGTAGGCTACTATCTCGACTCTTTCGATTACGACGCCCTTTGTACCAAGCTTTTAATTCCCCTGGGACCAGGCGGCTCGCGGTCCTACCGCACCCGGGTCTTCGATTCCTATACAGACTCGCCCATCGATGCTCCTCAACATAATGCGCCGGAAAACGCGGTGCTGCTCGTCGACGGTGTATTTCTCTTTCGCCCCGAGCTAAATTTTCACTGGGACTTTCGCATCTTCGTTCACATCGATTTCGAAGAGGCCATACGACGCGCCTGCGAGCGTGATTTGAGTCTCCTTGGCTCGGTAGAGGCTATTAGAGACCGCTACTACAAGAAGTACTTTCCGGGAGAGCGCATGTATCTGGATAGTGTCAGACCGGCTGAACTGGCGGATGTTATAGTAGAAAACTCTGTCCCCGAATTGCCGCTTGTGGTTGTTTGTAATAGATAGGACTAATGCAATTTACGAAAAAAAGCCTTCAACTCCAGATAATTACTCCTAGAGCTAGAGGCCGAAAAAACCTGACAAATATTGGCGCTTTAATGGGTCATATTAACTAGGCTAATAAGATATTACCAAGCCAGTTATCAATAGTTATGCTATATCCACAGGTACAGATGGACGGTGCCAATTAAGTTTTTCTACTATTGGCATGACTTCTTTTAGCTCATGCAAAAGCTCTCGATAGCTAGACCGCTGGGCCTCTGTTAGCTCCCCTAAGTTATAACACTCAGTTAATTCTTGGATGTCCTCTGTCATTAACTGGTCCCACTCCAGACTAAATGAAGATTGTACTCCACTCGGGATACTACTCCACTCTTCCTCAAGACCAGGTAAATCATGTATAAAAGTATTTAAAGATCTAATACGTGTCCAAATTCGTTTATTTACTTCGGTTGTCTGAGCCATAATAGCTCCTCCCGCGCTGGCACCATTAGTCCTTCTACTCCAGCCTGTAATTGATAAGCGGTAGTCCAGTAGCCAATATCTATACGGTATTCTATCACAACCCACTCAGCGCCACCAATTCCTCGAAGGCTTTCTGACCTTCGTATAATACCAAGCTGCCAGCGTCCCTGATAAAGGCTAGTAAACACTCCACTGCGATCATCTAGAATTACTTCACTAATACTTCGAATATAATCCTCTAATGTTGTGCCAGCAGGCCATTCTTCGCGTATAACAACATGCCTTAGATAATGTCTCTCTCCAGAGGTGATGCGATCCGCGGCATTAAGGCGGCGACCTTGCCAGTATATACCAGACACTCCTCTAGCCGGCGTATTAGGCTCTGGGTCAAACCTAGCCCGCGCTACCGACTCAAGTACTTCCCTAAGTTCTTCTTCAGCAAGTTGCCTGGTTTTATTAGCGGCTTCTAGCATGAACCTGCCGGCATCAAAGAATTGTCCTCGTGGCCCCAGCATCTACAGAAAACTCACTCCTTTAAATGATAAGGCACGTCTATGACTACTATTCCGCGATGGAAGAGCAGAGCGGCCTTTAGACGGAAGGCGGTCTGATTGTGGATCAACTGCTCCCACCAGTGCCGCGGCACATATTCGGGCAAGATCACCGTCACTGTATCGGTGGGATGCGTATCTCGCACCGCGTCGATATATGCGATCAGCGGGTTGGTGAGGGACCTGAAGGGCGACTCGATTATAACCAGAGGCACCTGTAGACCAGACTCTTGCCACGACTTTCGGAACCTGTCAGCATTCTCCTCATCCTCAGCAACGTGCACCGCCACTATATGCTCCAGGGAGGCAATGGCTTGAGCATAAGCCAGAGCCTGCCTGGCAGGAACCGCTAGATTAGCAACCGGGACAATAACCCTCAGATGAATGGAGCTGGGATCAATAGGCGTTTCAGGAGCAGTTGAGCTGGCCATATGGTCGTAATGACGTCGTATAGCCCACATCATACCCACTAATACCGGCATAATAGCAAGCACCATCCACGCGCCGAGAGCAAACTTGGAAACACCCACTACGATAGCGACAACTCCGGTAACTGTAGCGCCTACCCCATTCACGGCTAATCTGGCGATCCAGCTTTTCTCTTCGCGACGCCGCGTCCACCATCGTCTCACAAGACCTGATTGACTCAGGGTGAAAGCAATGAACACACCAATAGTATAGAGCGGAATCAGGCTGGTAACACTACCTTGATATACCCAGATTAGCGCCGCCGCCGCAACTGCCAGAACAACAATACCCCCGGTAAAGGCCAAGCGGTCTCCTCTAAACATGAATTGTCTGGGCAGATACCGGTCTTGAGCCAAAATAGAGGCTAGTCTTGGAAAACCATTGTAAGCCGTATTTCCAGCCAGCACTAATAGCAGTGTTGTTGCGAACTGAAGAAAATAATAGACCCAGCTTTGACCGACCAAAGAGCGAGCTAGCTGGCTTAGCACGGTCTCCGTCTCGTGCGGGTCTGGCACGATACCAATCCGGCTGCTCAGGAAGCTCAGGCCGATAAAGATAGTAGCGAAGGCCACACCCATGATAATAAGCGTTGTCTGCGCATTCCTGACCTCCGGCGGCTTGAAAGCCGGCACGCCGTTAGATACAGCTTCAACTCCAGTCAACGCTACTGAACCAGAGGCAAAGGCACGCAGCACCAAAAACAAGGTTAGAGGCTCAACCGGATGAGCTGTCAGCCACTCTGCCGGAGGCTGATAGTCCGGTACATTTCCGGTGAATATGCGGAATAGGCCAAAGACTAACAAGCCAAGGATGCTAAACAGGTATATATAGGTAGGCGCCATAAAAACACGCCCCGACTCTCTGACACCGCGCAGGTTTACTATCGTCATCACTGCTACTACTATGAGGGCGATAGTGACACGCTTATCAGATAGCTCCGGAAAGGCAGAGATGATAGCCGCAACACCTGCCGAGACAGACACAGCCACAGTAAGCACATAATCTGTGAGCAGTGCAGCGGCAGCCACCAGGCCGGCTATAGGACCCAGGTTTTCGTAGGCTACTATATAACTACCTCCACCGCCGGGATATGTCGCAATTACAACACGATCGCTTAGAACAACTATGGCAAGGATCGCGATTATCGCAATAGTAATAGGCATAGTAAAAGACAGGTACGCAACACCGGCTACTACGAGTACACGCATAATCTCCTCTGTGGCATAAGCAGAGGAGGAGATATTATCCGAAGCAAATAAAGAAAGGCCGCGAGCGATTCCAACACGCTCGGAGAGCTCTGCGGCGCTTGGAAGAGGGGTGCCAAAGATCATTCGTCCCAGATTAGAAGATATTCGCCCCGTAAATCCCTTTGGCTCGACAGGACGCGGGACGATTAGTCCTGGGCGTACGGTACGGAAAGCACGGTGGCGCGCCACGCGGATTATTTGATCGCCTGGTCTGGTACCGCGTATTACCTCTTTCCACTCAAGACCGGGGTCCGAGGGAGAGGTCTTAGGATCACTTTCAGGGCCTGGTAAAGCCATGTAGCATCTTCTTATTTTTATTGCGCTGAAAAATGTCATTCTGAGGGAGCGGCGAGCGACCGAAGCCTGTCCTGATGGTCTCGAAGGGAATCTGTCAATCACAGTAGAGATTCTTCGCTGTCACTCAGAATGACACTCTAAGATAATTATACCAAGTTACACCCTAAAACCTAGAAAACGGTCGGAGCCAGGCTGAAAGAAAGGATTATACTGTTTTTCATAGCCAATAGTTGTAGGTGGACCATGACCGGGATATATAACTGTATCATCCGGCAGCGAAAAAAGCTTATATTTAACAGAGTGGATCAAAGCTGGCCCTGAGCCGCCCGGCCCTTGATACCGGCCTATCGAGTTCTGAAAAAGAGTATCCCCGGTAAAAATTCCGCCGTTTTCACCTTCTATATACAAGCAGATGCTCCCCGGTGTATGGCCTGGGGTATGCAACACCTTTATCTCAATGCCCCCTACCATTATAGTAGCGCCATCCTGGAGATATTCATCAGGCTCAGGAGAGGGAGTGGCCTTAGTGCCATATATAAGGCTGCTCTGAGTAAGCCTGCCTATCAGCGGGACATCGGCTTCATGGATCATGATCTTGGCGCCGCTATTCTCTTTGAAATAGGCGTTGTTAAAGATATGGTCTGAGTGGCCGTGAGTATTTAAAATATACTCTAGTTTTAATTGACGCCGCTGCAAGAAATCAAAGAGAGGATGGCTCTGCATAGTTGGATCGACCAGCGCAGCCACCCCAGCATCCAGGTCGGCTATTATGAATACGCCGTTATCTGTACCGATACCATAAAAAGGATAGATGGTGGGTCCCGACATTAGAGGTCTCCAAATATAAAAGGATGAAAATAGAGCGTAGCCCGTTCCTTGAGGTTCTCGAAAGGACGGGCGGTGTGCCCCTTCGACGTGGCTCAGGACATGCTTCGAGAGCCTCAGGCAACGCCTCCTAAAACATTCTAATAACAATGACAGATCAGCATTAAACAATCTCCAAAAACATCTGTCTAACCCTTTGATAGTCTTCAGGGGTGTTCAGGTCTTCTATAACCAGAGGGGAGTCCACCTCTACAGTAGCCACCTCATCTGAATGCCGGGTCACTACCTCACGAAGCCCCAGGTTCTCTTCAGTAACTCTGGACAACTCGCCTATCAATTGTCCTGCGAAGACTGTAGGATGTCCTCTTTTACCTCGGAACGCCGGGATAGTTATCAGCGACTTAGCAGACTTATGGGCCTCCATGACCTTCTTTATGATGGAGCTTGGCCTGGGCTGGTCTACAGAGATTATGATCACTGCCTCTGTGCCTTCCTTGAGACTCTGCGCTCCGGCGCGCACTGAGCTGGCCCTTCCTTCTTTATATATGCCGTTTATCACCACATCCACGTCCAAACCAGTTAGTGACTCTCGTATTTGGTCAGCCAAATGGCCCAGGACAACCACTATATGGTCAGTGCCTGCCTCTTTTAGCTGGCGCACCTGATACTCTATCAAAGTCCCGCCGTCCCAGGCGAGAAGCTGCTTGGGAGAGCCCATCCTGGTAGACTCACCAGCAGCCATTAAGAGGGCAGCGATAGACATAATCCCCCATGCGGGTGCGACCTGCACCCCAAAGGATGAAAAATAGCTTTACTTTGATGCTTAGAGTTGGCTTATACCATCGTCCGTAGGGGCGTAAGGCCTTACGCCCCTACAACCGTTGCTATCATCTCTATAGTTGCTGGTGTATAGCTATTTCTAAAGAATTAACAGCTACATTCTGGAAGAGGCCGCCTGAATAGCCTCTACTATCTTAGTATATCCGGTACAGCGGCACAGGTTGCCTGCTATGCCATACCTGATCTCTTCTTCGGTGGGATGCGGGTTCCTATCCAATAGCGCCACCGACGAGACGATCATGCCCGGTATGCAGAAGCCGCACTGGAGCGCGCCAAATTCAACAAAGGCTGCCTGGACGGGATGCAACTGGCCGTTCTTTGCTATACCCTCCACAGTAATTATATCCCTGTTCTCGGCCTCTCCCACCAGGACCAGACAAGAGGTAACCGGAGCGCCATCGAGCAGCATAGTGCAGGCTCCGCAGTCTCCTGTGCCACAGCCCTCTTTGGAGCCGGTAAGTCCCAGGTCTTCTCTAACTACATCCAGCAACGGCCGGTTGGGCTCAGTAAATACCTCATACTCACTGCTGTTTACCATTAACTTAAAGCTCTGCTTCGCCATCTCATCTCCACCTTATGAAAATTTATAACTATCTGGTTGTTTTAAGCCCGATTTTATCTACTGCCTGATTCAGGGTCCTGATAGTCAGGACCTTCACAAGCACCCGGCGGAACTCCGCCGAGCCACGCATGTCTGTAATTGGCCTGGCCTCCTCAGCGGCGATCTGCCCGGCCTGCTCGTATACCTCTTCAGAAGGCTTCTTGCCAACCAGGAACTCTTCGGTCTTTGTAGCTCTCAGAGGCACTGGAGCTACTGCGCAAAGACACACTCTAGCGTGGTTTATGCTGCCGTTGTCATCTAGCCCTATATAAGAGCCAACACCGGCAATGGCTATATCAAGCTCTTTGCGTGGGCAGTGCCTAATATAAATACCGGCGCTCCTGGATGCAGGTGTCGGTATGCTAACCGAGGTCAAGATCTCATCAGACTTTAGGGCCGTCCGGCCCGGACCTTCAAAGACCTGCCACAAAGGCATGGTCCTGGAGCCATCCGGTCCGGTTATAGTTACCTCCGCATCCATGACTATAAAGGCCGGAACGGCGTCTGCTGAGGGGGCAGCGTTGCAGACATTGCCACCCACCGTCGCCAGGTTCATAGTCTGAAAAGAGCCTATAAGCTCAGCGCCCTGGGCAAGAACGTTGAACCGCTCCTTGACTACATGGTTGTCAGCCACGTGCGCCATGAGAGTGCCAGCCCCAATCTTCAGGCCCCCTCCGTCCTCAGATATGCCTCTGAGCTCATTAACCAGCGAAAGGCTTACTATATACTTGGGGTGCCGTCCCCGCTCCTTCATCTGCGGTATTAGGTCGGTGCCGCCTGCTAAAATCTTCCCCCCTTCCCCTTTCTCTCGGAGGAGACTCACTGCCTCCGCCACACTAGTAGGCCTGTAATACTCAAACCTGTACATCCATCCTCCTTGCCTATTAATCTTTTATTTCCCAGCCCTTGCTGGAAGCAGTTAATCGAATTATTCCAAGCACAAATACTTGGGTAAGCACCTTAGAATCTAAGACATTCTACATCATAGTTTAGCTACAGACAATATTAGTTCAACCATCATATGAATTGTTTATACTCGACCTCACGAGCTGCTCACGATTCGATGAAAATAGCCGGCCTGCCACTTTCTTGAGACCTAGATATGGGGCAAACAACAGCCCCAGGGCAGACACGCAGAGCCTGCCCTGAGGTTCTCGAAGGGTCTGCCCCTACGAAGACTTGTGGCTACCGACGATCCCTTGACCTCTAGCGATTGTCCGGCTTCCTGTAGGGGCGCACCTGGGTGTGCGCCCTCTTACGGAGCATTTTTGCAAACAATAGAAAATAAAGAGCTGCCTGTTTATGATATACTGATCTAATAGACATTTTTTATCGGTCCGATACTGGACCCGAACCTAAAATTAGTTTTGATAGGTTAGAAAACAGGACCATCATGGTAAGAAAGCCGATCTGGAAGCTAAGCCCACCTATTTCATATCGTGATTATGGTGGTCTTAGAGAATATCCTCTCCTCCTGGCACAGCTTCTATACAACCGGAACATCACAGATTCCACTACAGCCAGAGGCTTTATCACACCGGAGCATACTCCCTTTGAAGACCCTTTCCTGCTTCCCGATATGCCAAAGGCTGTTGCGCGTATTATGAAAGCCATAGCAGACAAAGAGAGGCTCGCCATCTATGGAGACTTTGACGCCGATGGCATAACAGCCACTGCAATACTTGTACTGACCATTTCTGCCCTGGGTGGGGTTGTTGGACCTTATATACCACATCGTTACTCTGAAGGTTACGGGGTCAACATCGAGGCAATGAGGGTCCTTAGAAACAGCGGTGTAGACCTGGTTATAACGGTAGACTGTGGCACTAGCTCGGTGAAAGAGATCAGCTACGCCCGGGACATCGGCCTCGATGTTATAATCACCGACCATCACACATTGCCTCTCGAGCTGCCGCCGGCGTCGGCAATCATAAACCTCCAACGGAATGACCACAGCTATCCCTTCACAGACCTTTGTGGGGCCGGAGTAGCCTTCAAGATGGCACAGGCGCTTATGGAGTCGGCAGGAAAGGCCTCGCCGATCCAGGAGGACGACATAATCGACCTCGCGGCTATTGGCACGGTGGCCGATATGGTGCCTCTCTTGGGCGAAAATCGCTCTATAGTTAAACGTGGGCTTGATGTAATAAACAAGCGGCCTCGGATAGGTCTAAGGACACTGCTTGAACAGGCCAATCTTAGTCCAGGCAGCCTGGATGCCGGCAGCATAGGCTACGCTATAGCGCCCAGGCTAAACGCGATGGGCAGGCTAGACCACGCTATAAACAGCTACAAGCTCTTGACCACCGACTCCCTGTCAGAAGCCGTTTTTTTATCCCAAATGCTGGAGGACACCAACCAGGAAAGACAGCGTATAACCAGAGAGGTATTGGAAAAGGCCGGGGATTATGTCAAGGCCAACCATGATGAGTCCTCACCGGTGGTTATTGCCTCAGGAACAGACTTTAATGCCGGAGTGGTGGGGCTGGTAGCCGGCAAGCTGGCAGAACAATGGTATCGTCCATCCATTGTTATATCACAAGGAGAAGAACTTAGCAGCGGTAGCTGCCGGAGTATACCAGAGGTCAATATAGTACAGACTTTACAGCAGTGTGAAGACCTTTTTGAGAAATACGGAGGACACGCTCAAGCGGCAGGATTTACTATATCCACCAGCAGGCTGTCAGAGCTGACCGCGCGCCTTTCAGACATCGTGGCCGCACAACTTGAGGGCATCCAGCTTGCGCCGGTGTTGAAAATAGATGCGCCGCTACCTTTGACAGCCATACCAGGTGATGCGTTCCAGCAGGTCCAGACCTTTAATCCCTTTGGCCAGGCAAACCCACAGCCTATGTTTTTGGCAAGCAGACTGGTCCTGGCAGATTTCAGGACTTTTGGTAAAAATTCCAACCATGTTAACCTAAGACTAAAGGACAATGGAGCAACCTGGTCGGCTGTTGCCTTTAATATGGAAGATAGGCTGGAGGAGCTTAAGACTATCAAGTCTAGCTACACCCCAGTAGATATAGCTTATCATCTGGAAATCGATAGTTGGACCAGCAACAGCGGTCCTTCCCAAGATAATAATGGAAAGGAACAGGTGCTTCGTCTGAACGTCAAAGATTTTCGTCCCTTTGCTTTTAGAAGGGCGTAGATATGAAGAGGGTACCCCAGGCTGAAGCCTGTGGCATGAGAAAACCGAAGGATGCCGTCCCGACTCGGTCGGGGCGGTGCTGGATTTCCCTCACTGCGCGTTTAAGCTTTTAACGATCATTAGTCCGGCGGACTAAGACCAATCTATCAGAACATAGAAAACGTAATAATTCTTGTCCTGAGCCTAGTCGAAGGGATTGACAGAGCTTATCTCCATTGCTATATTGTTCTAATCTCCAAAATGGACTAGCTGCTCCTTAACTCCGTAATGCACCTGTGGTGCACCTCTTGAACAGGCGCCAATGCTCTTCCTGTATACAAATGTAAACACTATGTTGGTACAACCCTAGGTCAATAATGCTGTAAACGGCGCCATAATTGGAGCCGAGGCCAACATGGGAGAGCAAGCCTGGCTGGATAAATCCTAAAAGACTCAATAATCATTGACAGTTACCTGCCCAGTTGATAAATTTATGTAATTTCCAAAAAAGCCAGCTTAGGTAAAACAGACAACTAGCTACGTCGTTAGAGGACACGGAGAGACAGCCCAAAGCTACAGCCTAATCTCTCATTTGCGTAAGGAGGATAGTTATCGAGGCAGCGTTATCGAAAGGGTAAAGCAGACCCTTAGATAACGCTGCCTTTTGCTTTATTTGTGTGCAGTACATTTATACCCAGGAAAAAGGTCCCATTGTTAAGGAGGTAGAAAATATCTAGTTAGATGCTTCAATAACTATAAAGGTGCGGCGGTATATAGGATTGTCGGTGGTGGTTGAGGACTGTTGTACGGGCGAGGATGAACCGTCGCCCCTACGTCCACTATTATATGTATCTAAAGAATAGAAGGAAGTAGATGAGGTAAGGACAAATATATGCACAATAAGAATATTTTAACCCGGTTTATGCCAATATTGGCTATTACAGTCTTGTTTATAGCTGCCTGCGGCCCGGCAGAGCAGACCGGACAGCCTGCCAGCGAAACTTCTATGGAGAAGAAGCTCGAGGGCACTACCCAGACCAAGTCTGCTGAGGTAGCCAAGCAACGCGGCGGCAAGCTGGTGATGGTACAGACCTCTGCCTTTGGAAACCCTAACGATCCCCATCTACCAGCTACTGCTACCGGCCGTGTTTATTCAGTTCCTGCTACTAATGGGATACTGAAAAGGGACCTTTATGATAAAAACTTCTCTATCGTTGGAGACTTGGCCAAGAGTTGGGAGCTATCTAAGGATGGCAAAAGCTATACCTTTAAGCTACAACAAGGAGTTAAGTTCCATAATGTAACCCCTGTCAACGGCCGTGAGTTTGTCTCAGAAGATGCAAAGTACAGTCTACTAAGAGTTACAGCTCATCCCTCAGTCATAATAGAGAAATGGAAGCCGCGCTTCCAGAGAGCAATAGACTTTGGTGAAATCGAGAGCATAGATACTCCGGATAAATACACCGTAGTGGTAAACCTTAAAAACCCCTATGCTCCCTTCCTGGATGCCATAGCAAACCCGGCTATGGTCGTATTACCTAAAGAGTTTGTAGAGAAGTTCCCGGAAAAGATCATATTAGAGGGAACGATAGGCACTGGCCCGTTTATTCCGGCAGACTACAAAAACCAGCAGATAGCTACTTACAAGAAGAACCCCGACTACTGGAAAAAAGACTCAGCGGGCGGACTGCTTCCATACCTGGATGAGCTAGAATTTCTCTACTTCGCCGACATCCAGGCTGAGCTAGCTGCCTTCCGCTCTAGACAGCTAGATATCACCCGCAGCGCCGCCGACGTAAATAAGAGCATGGTAGGCTCGATACAGAAAGACGAGCCCAATGTACACGTATTCCGTACACCTGTTGCTAACATCACCAACTTCCGCTTTAACACAAAGGTCAAAGCCTTCCAGGATGTGAGAGTAAGGCGCGCCTTCCATCTGGCGATCGACCGTTACCAGTTTGTTGATCTAATCTCTGAAGGTCTAGGAGTACTCTCAGGACCGGTTACAACGCCGATATTCCCAGAAGTTGCCGGTACGATGGAGTGGTTACAACAGCAGCCCGGCTACAGGAAGGATAGATCGCAAGACTTAGCAGAGGCGAAAAAGCTGATGAACGAGGCCGGTTACAGCGATGGCCTTACGATAGGCGTGATGGGATATATCTCTGGTGGCTCCTCAAGCGCCGATGCTCAGGCGCTATTACAGGACCAGCTCAAGCAGTTGAACATTACGATAAAATCTGAGACGGTCGACTATGCCGGGCAGTGGGTGCCTCGAGCCACCAATGGAGAGTTCGAGATGGCCTATATGTCCCACACTGTGGGCACAGACGTAGACAGCGTCATCGCAGCGCATCTGCTTGGAGGAGCTCCAAGGAACTACGGAAAGTACACGAGCCAAAGGCTCGATGATCTAATCAAGAAAGAGCAGCTCTCTACAACCGCGGAAGAGCGCCGAAAGTGGGCGCAAGAGGCAGAGAAGGTCATATTCGAGGAGGCCCCAATGCTCTTCTTGTACACCAACGTAAATACCATGATGGCCCAGCCCTGGGTACATAACGGCGGAAATAGCCCCATAATTGGAGGCGAGGCCAACATGGTAGAGCAAGTCTGGCTAGATAAGCGGTAATAGGCCGTCTGTCTCTTCATTGACAGTTACCTTAGCAGTTGATAAATTTATGTAATTTCCAAAAAAGCCAGCTTAGGTAAGACAGACAACTAATTACATAGCTAGAGGACACGGAGAGACAGCTCAAAGCTACAGCTTAGTGTCTCAAATTGGGTAAGGAGGGATAATTATGAAGGCAGCGTTATCAAAAGGGTAAGTATATCTTTAGATGACGCTGCCTTTTGCTTTGTCTGTTATCAACAAATCATGTCTAAGTAAGGCTCCTACTAAGGAGGTAGATAAATATATAGGATGTAACTTCAAATGACACTCAATGGTGTGTGAAGAATATATAGAAAAATAGATGAGGTAATAGGAATATATGCGCAACAAGAGCACAATGACTTTGGTCTTTACAATAATAGCCGTTGTTATGGCTACCTTTATGGCTGCCTGCGGCCCAGCAGAGCAGACCGGACAGCCCACTGGCGAAACGCCCAGCGATAAGACAACTACTGACAGCGCCGGCGTAAAACCTGCTGAGGCAGCCAAGCAGCTTGGCGGAAAGCTGGTTATGGTGGGAACAGGCACGTTTGGAAATCCTAACGACCCACATCTGCCTATCACGGCTACTGGCCGTGTCTATGCAGTGCCGGTGACCAACGGGATAATGAAACGCGACTTGTATGATAAAAACTACTCCATAACCGGAGACATGGCCAAGAGTTGGGAGGTGTCCAAAGACGGCAAAAGCTACACGTTCAAGCTGCAACAAGGAATCAAGTTCCACAACGTTGCCCCCATCAACGGACGTGAGTTCACCTCTGAGGATGCCAAGTATACCCTTCTAAGGATAACCGCTCACCCGTCTGTGATAGTAGAGAAGTGGAAGCCTCGCTTTCAGCGGGCGATAGACTTTGGCGAGATTGAAAGCATCGATACGCCCGACAAATATACGGTTGTGGTAAATCTGAAGAACCCCTATGCTCCCTTCCTGGACGCTGTGGCAAATCCCGGCACCCTCGTGCTGCCAAAAGAATTTGTAGAGAAGTTCCCCGAAAAGATCGTAATCGAAGGAATGATTGGCACGGGTCCTTTCATGCCGGTTGACTATAGGAACCAGCAGATAGCCAGCTATAAGAAGAACCCCGATTACTGGAAGAAGGACTCGGCAGGTGGCCAGCTCCCCTACTTAGATGATCTGGAAGTCCTTTATTTTGCAGATGTCCAAACTGAAACGGCTGCCTTCCGCGCAAGGCAGATTGACGTGACTGCTAGCAGCAATGTAATAAATAAGGGTACGGTAGACTTGGTCAAGAAGGACGATCCCAAGATTCAGGTGTTTCGCACCCCAGTAGCCAGCCTTACTAACTTTCGGTTCAATACTAAGTTCAAGCCCTTCCAGGATGTCAGAGTAAGACGCGCCTTCCACTTGGCCGTTGACCGACATCAGTTCAGTGAACTTTTAACCGAAGGCGTAGGAGTGGTCTCAGGACCTGTCACCTCCCCGGTGTTTCCGGAGGTAGCTAACACAATGGACTGGCTACTCCAGCAGCCGGGCTACCGGAAGGACAAGAAGGCCGACCTGGAAGAGGCCAAGCGCCTCATGAAAGAGGCGGGGTATGAAGACGGCTTTGAAATGGGAGCAATGATAAGCACAGGCACACAGGCTGGCGACTGGGCAGCGCTTCTAGCCGATCAGATCAAGCCTCTCAAGATTACCGTTAAACCAGACCTGGTTGACTACGCGGGCCAGTGGGTGCCGCGCGCCACCAACGGCGAGTTTGAGCTTGCCTGGATGGCTCACACTGTCGGCACAGATGTGGACAGTGTCATCGCAGCCCACCTACTGGGCGGCGCTCCCAGGAACTACGGGAAGTTCACCAGTGCAAAGTTCGACGACCTAATCAAGAAGGAGCAGCTCTCAATCACTGCGGAAGAGCGCAGGAAGTACGCTCAAGAGGCAGAGAAAGTCATATTCGAGGAAGCCGCCATGCTCTTCCTGTATACCAATGTGAACACTATGCTGGCCCAGCCCTGGGTGCACAATGCGGCAGATGGGGCCATAATCGGATCCTCCATCGGACTGGTGGAACAAGTCTGGTTGGACAAGCATTAGCAAGTTACAAGGTACAAGTCGCAAGGTGCAAGTAGCAAGAGACTATTCCTTGAGACTTGCTACTTGCTACTAGACCCTTGAGCGCTTATGACTATTGGCTATTAAAGTGCTAAACAGCTAAATAGCTTAAAACATTTCGATCGTATGCTTTAATATTAGGGAAAAAGGGAGAATAATAGATTTGGGCGCCAAGCTTATAAACCGAGTCTTTATAGGACTAGTTATGGCGGGAGCGCTGGCCGCAATGGTAGCATGCGGCCCGGCGACACAGCCTTCGCAGACTACAGGTGGGGTTGAACCGCCAAAGATGGAAGAGCGCCCCGGAGCAGAGGTAGCACGAGAACGGGGCGGCAAACAGGTCATGGTGGAGACCAGCGCCTTCGGTAATCCGAACGATCCCCACCTGGTGGTGACCGCCACCGGCCGCGTCTATTCCATGCCGGTGGTCAACTGGCTCCTAAAGCGCGACATCTATCAGAAGGGCTATCCGATCATAGGAGACCTGGCTAAAAGCTGGGATGTCTCTAAAGACGGTCTAAAATATACCTTTAAGCTTCAGGAAGGTGTAAAGTTTCACAACGTTGCGCCGGTAAACGGCAGGGAATTCACCTCTGAAGATGTTAAATACAACCTATTAAGGCTTACCGCGGATCCCTCTGTCACCCTTGAAAAGTGGAAGCCGCGCTTTCAAAGGGCCGTAGACTTCGGCAAGATCAAAAGCATCGAAACGCCGGACAAGTATACTGCCGTAATCAATCTTGAGCAGCCTTATGCGCCTTTCATAGACGCGATATCGCATCCAGGAACAGCCATGCTTCCGAAAGAGTTTGTAGAGACTTTTCCGGAAAAGATCATAAACGAGGGTATGATTGGGACCGGCCCCTTTATGCCGGGGACCGAGTACAAAAACCAGCAGATAGCCACCTACAAGAAGAATCCAGGCTACTGGAAAAAGGACTCGGCCGGTGGACAACTGCCTTACCTGGATGAGCTAACCTTTCTTTACTTCGGGGACATCCAGTCCGAGTTAGCAGCCTTCCGGGCCAGGCAGATAGATTCTACCAGAGCCAGCTCCGACATAAAGGCCAGCACTGTGGAGTCAATCAAGAAAGACCAACCCGGTATACGAGTATTCTATACTCCCACAACTAACATCACCAATTATCGCTTTAACATGAAGTTTAAGCCCTTCCAGGACGTCAAGGTCAGAAGAGCCATTCATCTGACTGTCGACCGTCACCAATACGTCGACTTGCTATTGGAGGGTGCAGGCACAATCTCAGGACCGGTTACTTCAGCGATATATCCTGACGTAGCCAATACGATGGACTGGTTGTTACAACAGCCTGGATACAGGAAGGACAAGACTCAGGACATTGAGGAAGCCAAGCGTCTCATGAAAGAGGCCGGCTATGGAGATGGCTTCGAAGTAGGCATGATGACCTCAACCGGAGCACAGGCGGGAGACACTATGGCGCTCTTACAGGACCAGTTGAAGCCGCTAAAAATCACTATAAAGCCGGAGCAGGTAGACTATGCGGGACAGTGGCTGCCGCGCGCCACGCAAGGAGAGTTTGAGTTCGCCCATATGAGCCATACCGTAACCACCGACGTCGATAGCGTCATCGGAGCACACCTGCCCAGCGGTGCGCCTAGAAACTATGGCAAGTTCAGCGACCCTGTGCTTGACGAGCTCGTAAAGAAGGAGCTAGCATCGACAACTCCGGAGGAGCGAAAGAAGTGGGCCCAGGAGGCAGAGATGCGTATCTTCGAGACGGCTCCTATGATCTTCCTGTACACCCGTGTAAACACTCTCTTGGCCCAGCCCTGGGTGCACAACGCTGGAGATGGACCAGTACCAGGATCTACAGCGTATATGGTAGAACAGCTCTGGGTAGAAAAACATTAGCAAGGTACAAGTCGCAAGTTGCAAGGTACAAGTAGCTGGGGATTATCTCTTGAGACTTGATACGTGCTACTAGACCTTTTTATGGTAGAGAATGCCTGGGTAGAAAAACACTAGTTAAAATTATTGACAGCTAAGATAAGCTACTGATAAAGTTGTTTAATTTATAGGAACAGAAGGGGCGACAGTGTAGCCTCGCCCAAGTTGTAGATATAGTCCGGGGGTAAGGATGATGTATTGGAGGCAGCGCATAAAAGGGTATTAGACCCTTGGATCGTGCTGCCTCTTTGCTTTTTCAAGCAGAGGATGAGGTTAGTCTGACTCAGCAGAGAGGGAGGTTAATGATGTTGGATCTAAACAGACTACAAAGGTGGACCTATTACCGACAGGTCGAGTATCTTCGATTAGCAGTTGTCGTCGCGGTCTTCGCAGTCGCAGTGGCTTGCGGGCCGGCGGCACAGTCCCCTGAGTCTGCCGGTGACACCGGAACGGTGAAGGAGAAAACCCCACCGAAAGAGGTGTCTATAGCCAAGGAACGGGGCGGCAAGCTGGTTATGTCGGAGGGCGCCTCCGGCAACCCCAATGATCCGCATCTCGTTATAACAGCGTCAGGCCGGACTCACTCTATGCCTGTGGTGAACTGGCTGCTCAAGCGGGACCTCTACGACGAGAAGTTCTCCATAATCGGGGACCTGGCTACGAGCTGGGAGGCATCTAAAGATGGCAGGTCATACACCTTTAAGCTACAGCAGGGTGTGAAGTACCATAACGTAGCCCCAGTGAACGGCAAAGAGTTCACCTCTGAAGACGCAAAATACAGCCTAATGAGGTTAACCGCTGATCCCTCGGTGATAGTGCAGAAATGGAAGCCGCGTTTCCAACGGGCCATAGACTTCGGCGAGATAACCAGTATCGATACGCCAGACAAGTACACCTTAGTGGTGAACTTAAAGGAGCCTTTTGCGCCTTTCCTGGACTCAGTGGCCCACCCTGGCACAGCCATGCTGCCAAGAGAGTTCGTGGAGAAGTTCCCTGAAAAGATAATTCTTGATGGCATGGTTGGGACCGGGCCTTACATCCCGGTGGATTTCAAGAACCAGCAGTTGGCCAGTTATAGGAAAAATCCGGACTATTGGAAAAAGGACTCCCAGGGAGGGCAACTGCCTTATTTAGATGAGCTAACCTATATTCAGTTCACAGATATACAGTCACAACTGGCCGCCTTCAGGTCCCGCCAACTGGATATAACCACCAGCGGCACAAATATTACCAAAGGCACCAGGGAAAGTCTCATAAAAGACGAGCCAAAGTTACAGGTCTTTACAACTCCCACCGTCAACATCATGAACTTCCGCTTCAACACAAAATTCAAGCCCTTCGAGGATGTAAGGGTGAGGCGCGCCGTACACCTGGCTCTGGATAGACACCAGTTTCTGGAATTAATTGCAGAGGGGTCCGGTGTGGTATCAGGCCCCATCACCCCAACCTTCGTTGATCTGGCCAGCACCATGGACTGGCTGCTCTCCCAACCTGGCTACCGCAAGGACAAGACTCAGGACATCGCCGAGGCAAAGCGCTTACTCAAGGAAGCAGGGTATGAAAACGGCCTCAGCTTCAACGTAATGCTGACTTCTGGGGGTGTTAGCGGCGACATCTTCTCTCTTCTCCAAGACCAGCTAAAAGCCATAAATATAACTTTGAAGTCTGAGCTTGTCGATTATGCCGGCTCGTGGGTGCCCAGGTCGGCCGCCCAGGAGTTTGAGCTTAGCTACATGACCCATGTAATGAGCACTGACGGCGATTCTCTACTAGGAGCCCACATCTCTAGCGAGGGTGGTAGGAACTACGGCAAGTTCAGCGACCCTATCATTGACGACCTGGTCAACAAGCAGCGTACTGCAACAAGTATAGAAGAGCGCAGAAAATACGCCCAGGAGGCCGAGAAGCAGATACTTGAGAAAGCGCCAATGGTCTTTCTGTATTCTCCCGCTAACGTAATGCTAGCTCAGCCCTGGGTCCACAACGCGGGCGACATTTCGATATCGGGCGGGAGAGGATATATGGTAGAACGAGCGTGGATAGAGAAGCACTAGAAGAAGGTCTTATGGATTTGCAGGATCAAGATTGGTAGTAGTAGCTACTCAGAGGTGGGGTTCCCACCCTCCAAATATTCATTCGATTCAGATAGGGGAGGTATTGAGATGTTTAGACACAAGAAACTATCAAGATATTTGTTGGCCGGCGTCATGCTCACAGCAGCATTTTTCATCGCCGCGTGCGGGCCGTCCGCGCAGACCACGGAGCCGGCAGCAGGCGGAGTGCCAACAGAGCAGACCAAGGAGAGCCTGAAGCCCTCCTCCAAGTTTGAGGCAGCAAAAGAAAGAGGAGGAAAGTTTACTGTTATCGATACCTCGGCCTTTGGCAATCCCAACGATCCACATCTGGTCGTGACAGCCACCGGCAGAGTATATTCGGTGCCGGTTACCAACTGGTTGCTGAAACGAGACCTATTCGACCCGAAGTTTCCGATTGGTGTAGATCTCGCGAAAAGCTGGGAGGCCTCAAAAGATGGGCTGACTTACACCTTCAAACTACGCGAAGGGATCAAGTTCCAGAATGTGCCGCCGGTGAACGGCAGGGAGATGACCTCAGAGGATGTGAAATACAGCCTTATGAGGATAACGGCAGACCCGTCGGTGACCTTAGAGAAGTGGAAGGCCCGCTTCCAACGACGCCTGGACTTCGGTCAGATACAAAGCATTGACGCGCCAGATAAATACACCGTGGTGGTTAAGCTGAAGGAGCCTTTCGCCCCGTTGTTAGACAATATCGCACATCCAGGAACTCAGATACTACCCAAGGAGTTTGTAGAGACCTTCCCGGAGAAGATTATCACAGATGGGATGATCGGCGCGGGTCCCTTCATTCCGGTAGACTATAAGAACCAGCAGGTAGCTACTTACAAGAAGAATCCGGACTACTGGAAAAAGGACTCGGCTGGCAATGCGCTGCCATACCTGGATGAGTTGAACGTACTGTACATGAACGACCCTCAAACCATCTTGGCCGCATTCCGAGCGAAGAATCTCGACCACACATCTATGACTGAGACCAATGTGAAAATTATCAAAAAAGAGTTGCCTGATACCCAGGTCTTTACCAGCACCAGTCTTTCCCTCACCAACTTCCGCTTCAACATGAAATTCAAGGCTTTTGACGACATCAGGGTGAGGCGGGCTATCCACCTCGCCCTGGACAGGCAGCAGTTCCTGGAAATCATAGGTGATGGCGCGGGGACTGTGTCTGGTCCCGTCACACCCAAATACGCAGATCTTGCCAACACCATGGACTGGCTCCTGTCGCAACCCGGATACCGCCAGCCGAAGGACCAGGACATCGCAGAGGCCAAACGCTTAATGCAAGAGGCAGGCTATGGGGACGGCTTTGCTATGGAAGTAATGATCAGCTCCAGTAGTACAGCAGGCGACTGGGGATCACTCCTAACGGACCAGCTTAAGGCGCTGAAGATAACCGTTAAGCCGCAGATAGTCGACTACGCGGGACAGTGGGTGCCCAAGGCAACCAACGGTGAGTTCGAATTGGCGTGGATGAGCCATAAAGTCGCCAGCGATGCCGATAGCGTACTCGGAGCGCATCTGCTTGCGGGAGCACCTAGAAACTACGGCAAGTTCGATGACCCACAGTTGAACGATCTGATTAGAAAGCAGCAGACCTCCGTCACCCTGGAGGAGCGGAGAAAGTGGGCGCAGGAAGCGGAGAAACGCGCCCTTGAAGTGTTGCCTATGGTCTTCCTATATGACCCATACTCCTCGGCTATAGCCCAGCCGTGGGTGCATAACACCGGCACTCTGATGGGTGAAGGGCCGCTACAGTTTGTAGACATGGTCTGGGTAGGAAAACACTAGATATTCCGCAAAAATGGGACATTTAGGGTTTCAAGCGAGATCTAAAGGAAAATTTTTGATTTACATGTTGCCAGATGCAACAGAGTATGATATGTTAACGGCTAATAAATTATAGATCACGCTTGCAACGCTGGTTCACCAAATTAGCCAGCGAGCGTGTTTCGTTTATTTTTAAAACCAGAGTGGAGGCAAGAGGTCGTTTATGATTGCGTATATTATTCGCCGTCTGATTCATATGATACCGGTGCTGATAGGGGTTACGATAATTACCTTTGCAGTCATGAGGGTCATACCCGGGGACGTTGCGGCATTGATGCTGGGAGAGAACGCAAACCCCCAAGACATCCAAAAGCTTAGAGAGACTTTAGGCTTGAACCAGCCTATTCACATACAGTATGGGGAATGGCTGTGGAATGCTGTCAGGGGCGACCTGGGGACGTCTTTCCGCAACCCCAACCAGACCGTCAGTGAGGCTATTATCGAGAGACTTCCGGTCACAATGCAGCTATCTTTCTTTGCGATAGCTCTGGGTTTAACAATCTCGATACCGGCGGCAGTCATCTCAGCCTTAAAGCAGGACACCTGGATCGATAATACAGCCAGGCTAATAAGCATATTAGGGTTGGCTGCCCCCAACTTCTGGGTGGGTACGCTAATCATTCTGTTCCCAGCTATCTGGTGGCATTATGGCGCTCCACCTACATATCAGTACTTCTGGCAGAACCCTATAGTCAACTTGCAGCAGATTCTTCCTGCGGCCATAGCCTTAGGCTTCACTTACTCGGCGGGCGTAGCAAGAATGGGACGCTCAACAATGCTCGAAGTGCTGCGACAGGACTATATTAGGACGGCATACGCCAAGGGCCTACCGCAGGGCGTGGTCATGCGGCGTCATGCCCTAAAGAACGCCATGATCCCTGTGGTTACCCTTATCGGCCTTCAGTTCGGCAGGGCTGTAGGCGGCACTGCGGTGATAGAGCAGATCTTCAACATACCAGGGGAAGGTCAGTTAATCCTATCATCCATAAACTTCCGTGACTACAATGTGGTCCAGGGTGTGGTGCTATTGCTTTCCCTGACAGTTATGTTTTCTAACTTGTTCGTGGACATACTGTACGCCTGGCTAGACCCCAGGATACGTTATTCATAGACATTAATATTTTGACTTTTAGTATACGTCGGTAGAAGGGGGAAACATGTCTACACAGCCACAAATGACAGCCGCAACAGAGGACGCGCTAAGACCATTACTTAGGCGCCAACAAAATAGGTATTTGTCATTCTTTAAGTCATTGCTTAAAAAGCCGCCAGGAGCGATAGCCTTTGTGATCATAGTAGTAATGGTCTTCTCAGCAGTCTTTGCTGATATACTTGCGCCTTACCCTGCCTTGGAGCTGCATCCTGCATCGAGGCTAAAGCCACCTATGACTGCGGCGGCTGACGGCGCGCCATACGTGTTGGGCACAGACAACCTGGGACGAGACGTGCTGAGCAGGATCATGCATGGCGCTCGCATCTCTCTGTGGGTGGGCGCAGCAGTGGTGATAGTAAGTAAGACCATAGGAACGACGCTTGGGATGGTATCCGGCTTTTTCGGCGGCAAGACCGACGCCATAATAATGCGGATCGTGGATGCTATTTACTCCATCCCACAGCTTATCCTAACCATAGCTATGGCGGCCATGCTGGGTCCTTCAACCATCAACGTCGTCTACGCTATTTCGTTCACCTCTATCCCTCCGGTCACCAGAGTTATAAGAGGAGCTACCCTATCGATAAAGCAAAATGAGTATATAACCGCCGCCAGAGCGCTGGGCGCTTCCAACCCCCGCATAATTTTCAAGTATGTGCTGCCCAACGTGTTCCCACTGGTGATTGTTTATGTATCTCTGAGCTTCGCGGGCACCATCCTGGCAGAAGCAAGCCTGAGCTTCCTGGGACTGGGCACACCACCGCCTACGCCGTCCTGGGGTGGAATGCTTAGCAGCTCCGGACGACAGTTCTTTGAGGTCGCTCCCTGGCTCGCTATCTGGCCGGGTATCGCCATCACTATGGCCACCCTATCCTTCAACCTCATGGGCGATGCCTTGAGAGACATTCTTGACCCAAGGATGAGAGGGGCCTCGTAAACAAACCACATCAATACAACGAGAGTTATATAACAATAAGGACCTAATTTCACAAGCCTCCGTTCTTCCTGAGAAGGATGGGGGCTTGTGGCAGTATATAAGATTGGAGAATGCCATGAAGCTAGAAGGCAAGGTAGCAATCGTAACGGGAAGCAGCAGAGGCATAGGGAAAGCCATAGCCCTGGCTTTCGCTAAAGAGGGTGCAAAAGTAATGATAGCCGCACGCACCGAGAAGCCGGAGGACAGTCCACTCCCCGGCACCATCCACCAGACCGCTGACGAGATCAAAGCTCTTGGAGGGACCGCTCTGGCCATCAAATGTAATCTCTTAGAGGACAGCGACATGGAAGAGATGGTGCAGCGGACTCTCTCAGAGTTTGGACGTATAGACATACTGGTAAATAACGCGGTATCCCTTTATCACGCCAAGACTGTAGATATACCACCTCGCAGACTCGATCTTTCTCTAAAGATAGATATCAGAGCCCCTATACTATGCTGTAAACTGGTCTTGCCAGACATGATAAGCCGAGGCAGCGGAAGCATAATCAATATGACCGGAGGCGCGGCCAGAAACCCTAATCCCCAGAGCAATCTCGATGGAGTAGTAAAAGCTGCACTTGAGAGATTTACCTGGGGGCTGGCAGAAGAGGTCAAAGAGCATGGAATCGCGGTAAACGCCCTGGACCCTGGATCTGTTAGAACAGAAGGCGTTGTCTATGTAATGGGAGAGCGTGCAGCTCGCGGTAAAGACCCTTCTGAGCTAGGACCACCAGCGGTGTTCCTTGCCGAGCAGACAGCCGGGACTTTTACCGGTCGCCTGGCCCTTACCGAAGAGTACGGCAAGACCTGGGGATAGTAGAGGCCAGAAGCGAGAAGCCAGAGGTAAGAAGAGTTTGGGAATATCTAGGAACAGGCAGTAGTATAGCGATGTAGGGGCAGACCCTTCGAGGGCCTCAGGGCAGGCTCTGGGTGTCTGCCCTGACCCAAGTAGGCTTCATCCACCTAAAGTATTAATAAGCCTACCAAACCATTTATAATAGTGTATATAAGAGTCCCCAGGAGAACAATCTTGTTATTTAAAGCCCCGCGCGGTACGGCGGATGTCCTGCCTGAAGAGCAACCGTACTGGCGCTACGTAAAGGAAAAGATAGAGGCCCTGTGCGATCTCTACGGATACCAGCGCATAGACACACCTGTATTCGAAGATGTTGGTCTATTCCATCGCTCTGTTGGTGAAGGCACAGACATAGTAGAAAAAGAGATGTACGTGTTCCAGGACAAGGGCGGCGCCGAGATGACCCTTCGTCCTGAAGGCACTGCCCCAGCATGCCGGGCCTACATAGAACACGGAATGCACTCTCTACCGCAACCGGTAAAGCTGTACTACATAGCCCCCGCCTTTAGATATGAGCGACCACAGGCCGGCAGGCTCAGGCAGCATACACAGTTTGGCGTAGAGGCAATAGGAGAGAGCGATCCGGCCCTGGACGCGGAGATGATCTCCATAGCCTGGAGACTGTACGACGAGCTAGGATTAAGCGGCCTGTTATTGCACGTCAACAGCATCGGCTGCCCGGTATGTAGGCCAAGCTATATTGCCGCCCTCAAAGAATACTTCGAGCCTAAATTCGACCAGCTATGCCGGAACTGTAAGGACCGTTACCAAAGGAACACGCTACGGCTCCTGGACTGTAAAGAGGAAAGCTGCCAGCCTATAATTGAGGGCGCTCCAAAATCGGTAGATTTTCTCTGTGAGGAGTGTGCCGGCCATTTCGAGTCGCTTAAGAAGTACCTGGGAGCATTAAAGATACCCTTTAACCTTAACACGCGTCTGGTCAGAGGACTGGACTATTACACTAAGACCGTATTTGAGGTCCAGCCGGAGAGAGGCGGAAGCCAGAGTACCATAGGAGCAGGCGGGCGCTACGATGGACTGATAGAGGAGCTTGGTGGTAGACCGACCCCTGCAACCGGATTTGCGACGGGTATTGAGCGGATAGTCCTCAACCTTAAGCAGCAAGAGATAGACATACCTGGAATGCCCTCTCCCAGGGTAGCTATAGCATATCTGGGAGAGGAGGCCAAGCTTCTGGCTATAGAGCTGGCTAAAGACCTGCTGGATGCCGGGGTGGGAACAAGACTTCTTTTCGGTGAAAAGAGTCTGCGGAGTCAGTTGAGACAAGCTAACACTCTAGGGGCTGAGTCTGCCGTGATAATCGGAGAGGACGAGTTAAAAAGCGCTACAGTAGTGCTACGCAAGATGGACGAGGGTACGCAAATGAGCTTGCCTGTTACCGAAGTAGTGGCTTATCTTACCAGCGACTAGCACTCATAGACCATACTACTAAAGCTTCTCCTACCGCTTTGCTTCGAAACAGCCTTATCTAAACTGTCATTGCAAGACCAACCGGCGCCGTCTTCCCGCCTTAGGCAGGTCGAAGGGCCATGGCAATGTCTGTAGCAATGAGACCTGCAACTAGGCTCAGTAGCAGCCTAACGCTGCTAAAAGACTAGTAAGACGTAATTACTATATCAAGCGCTTTTTTGAGAACGCTCCTCTGGAGCTGGCTCTCCCTTAATGTCCCACTCTTCTAAGTCATAAGGTGGGATATTGGCTTGTCTATCATCTAAAATGCCCTTCTTTAATGCTTCTTCTTTCTCTTCTTTAGACGGCCATCGTCTCTTTTTATTAGGCATAGTTTATCCTCCTCTCTGTGGCTCTATACGATCATACCATAGGTTATAGACTAATTTTTGATTTTCCCCTCAAATATTGATGACAAAGTAGAACTAATGTTGTATAATTTATAGAACGTTAGTTCCTTTTATATTTAAGAAAGGGGAAGATCATGAACGAAAGACTGTTCGATGCCAGTAAGTATATCACCCAGTTGGATGGCAGAGAATATTTGGAGGTGAAGTGGCGTCTGCTTTGGCTAAGGACCGAACACCCGGATGCCATAATCAATACCGAGCTAGTAGACCATGACAAAGAGACGGCGGTGTTTAAGGCCCATGTCAAGCTCCCTGATGGCGGTGAGTCCACCGGATGGGGGACCGTCAACGCTAACGACTTCGATGAGTATATTGAAGCCGCCGAGACCAAGGCTCTGGGTAGAGCGCTGGCAGCTCTTGGATATGGCACCCAGTTCTGCAAAGACTATGAGATTGCAGATAGGGAAGCCGAGGGTGGAATAATCGTAGACTCGCCGGTAGCGAGGCCGGACAATAACCCAGGGTCGTACAACAGCAACAGAGGCTCTCAGGAGGGCCGGGGCGCTACGGAGGCGCAGTTAAAGGCTATACTGGCTATAGGTAGAGCTCAGTATAACTTGAACGACGCTGAGATGGATAAGTGGTCTCTCAACCTGTTTGGTAGAGAGGTCAAAGATCTGTCACGCAAAGAGGCCTCTGAGTTTATAGATAAGCTTAAGAACCAGAGGAAGGTTGCCTAAGGGTTAGCCAAATGTTGACTCATTCCAGGCTTCTCGTCCGATCAACGGGACAAACCTACAGCCGCCCAGGGACTTTCTTGTGATGGTATCCCCTGCTTTGGTGGCAACCAGCAGCTCCTGTTCCTGGCGAGTGCCCACGGGGATTATGCACCGCCCTCCATCTTTAAGCTGATCCGTAAGCGCCGGTGGCACCATCGGCGCAGCAGCGGTCACAATTATAGCATCGTAAGGGGCCTCTTCGGGATAGCCAAGAGTGTCCACGTGGGCCAACCTTACCTGCACATTATCACACCCTAACGAGGCCAGGATATCCCTGGCCTCGTTTATTAATTGGAGGTGTCTCTCAACAGTTATGACCTCTTTTGCCATACGGCTAAGCACGGCTGCTTGATAGCCGCTGCCGGTCCCAACCTCCAGGACCTTCTCCTCACCTGTTAGCCCAAGGGCCTGAGTCATCATAGCTACGATAAGAGGCTGGGATATGGTCTGTCCGGACTTTATAGGCAAGGCAACATCGTCATATGCCATGTGTTGCACCTCATCAGGCACGAAAAGCTCTCTGGGCACCTTCATCATGGCGTCAATCACCCAATCATCTCTAATCTCTTGTCGCAGATGGGTGAAAAGTTTATGCTTGGCCTCTTCTAAATCTTTGGTCTTCATTAGTAATACTCCCGTTTATAAGTCTATCACCCCATTATTCATGTCGCAATTTGAACTCTGACAAACTCGTAAACTAGCTTTCGAATACTCTCTCTACTTCTTGAATAAGCAGGAATATCTCATCTTGTCTGAATAGGCTCTTAAGGTACAGGTAAAGCTCATTCAGGATCCAGTCCTTTTCCGCCTGTTGCTCTTCCTCTGTTAAGAGTCCTCTAGTCACGATGTCTATTAACCGGTTATGCTCGGGCGGATGGATTACGCCTCCCGACTGCCACCATCCCTCAAGAAAAGGTGGCTCGTAAGGCTGAAGAATGGTAACTCCTCCATACCGCTCAGTTATGAGGAGCTGCATGTCTATAAACTTCTCAGCTTCTATGTCTTGATTGGGGGTGAGAGCATCGCGGGGATCGTACTTAGTTGGTAGAAAAAGTAAGATTCGAAGGCAACGATGTAATGAAGGCACTAACTACCGCTCCTACAGATTAGCTGTCTCAGCAACACCTAACCCTTGTGCCAGTTATCGGGTTCCTCTAGGGTTGATTTAGAAAAGCTAAGAGCCCTCTTATACCAGTAAGGTATTTTAGCTTCTTTCAGCATTTGACGAATTAGGTCCCAATGCGACGATGATAAAACATAAACAAGCCCCTTGTTTGCTTTTAGGACATGAAGAGACACCCCAAGAGCATCCAAAGTTTTCCAGCCACGAGGCGTGTCTTGTTCAGTAAATCTTAGGGCTATTGCTTCAATATTGATAGCAGATTCTGTTTGTTCCACAGACATAGAACGTAATTCCTCTATAGTAAACTTAGCAACTATTATACTACAGAATTCATAGGACCCCTTCTTCGATACCCAACACAGACTTGACAAGAACGCCAAAGGGATATTCAATGTAACTGCCAGTCTTTTGTAGGCTGATGTGGAGGAACATCATGGAGATCCTAGTAGGAGCAATGATAATAGGAGTCCTGTACTTTATTGATAGCGATAATCTATCGAAGCTATCAGATACAGTACAGGACTTTATGGACTACGTAGAGCGGCAACAGGGATAAGCCGCCAGTCTTGCGGCTTTATGGGCTGTCCATATTTTCCAGGCTCAGCCAGTAGTTCCCCGTAGCAACACGCCATAATGGCAGGTCTGACTGCCAGGCCATGTTGCTTACCTCCGCAGGAGTATAAGACGCGTCTCTCGACGCCAGCGGCTCGTTGATTTCCCTCACTTTCTTGGGAGCAAAGTTTCTTGCCAGCCAAAGTGTAAACCAGGTAAGGTCTCCCATATCCCTTCTAGAGTCATAGATCATGAACCTTCCGTTCGGCTTAAGCACCCTTGCCATTTCATTGAACATCTTTATAGGCTCTTTTACGTGGTGAAGAGCCAGAGTGCTAACAACCACGTCGAAGCTTTTATCCGGAAAGGGTACCAGCTCTGCGCTGCCTCTCTGAAACTGCACTCGATCTCTCACATCAGCGGGGGCGTGCCATACGTTGCCGTATGCCAGGCTCACCATTTCATCGGAGGGGTCAATCCCCATAACCTGAGCGCTTGGCACTCGCTTAGCAAGCTCAATAGCCAGCATCCCTGGGCCGGCGCCTATATCCAGGACTTTGCCAACTCCGTTGACGCCCCTAAGGGCCCGATTTGCCAAAGATTGTACGAAGGGCCTGGCTATTGGCGAGCTGCTAAATTTAGCATAACTTCGTGCAAGCTCGCCCTCCTCCATAGCTCGATGTCCGGCCGTTATACGCTCAACTGGACGCTGTGAAGCGACAGACTTCGCCAATACGACTGTGCCTACCGCTGCGCCACCTAATATCAAAGCAAGATTTCTTTTCTTCATTTTACGACCTCGAACAATTTTATGCTTGTGGTACTGCCTCGCCCATCTTCTCCCTCAACCACGTTCGTACTAGGTCATACGCCTCTGTACGTTTCTGTCTCAGGCTATGAGTGGCGTCGGGCAGTATCACCAGCTCCTTCGGCTCCAAAGCCCTTGCATAGATATACTCTGAGCATGATGGCGGCAGCCTTTGATCGCTCCCTCCATGTATTAACAGCAGAGGACGGGGAGATATCTTTGCTACTGGCTTTGTGCCGTAGCTTTGAGAGCTAAGAGTGACCACTGCCTTAACCTCCTGTCTCTCTTCAGCGGCCGTTATCACCACTGCGCCACCAAAGGAGTGGCCTACCAGGGCTATATCCTGTATCCCAAGCTCTTTCAAAAGGGACATGCCATGGTCAACATCGTAGTCCGCTTCAGCCATATTTCCCGGCGAGCCGTGGACCCGAAAGTCCAGACGCAGAGAGCTAATATTGGATGCTATCAGGTCTTCGGCGAGGTCAGGGAACAGAGCAGAGGGTCCGTCAAACCCTCCATCGATACCACCGACCAGTATAACAGCCTTGGTGTTGCCTTCATTGTGATGAAGGACGCCCTTTAAGCCACCTCGGTCTGTGTCGATAGTAATAATTTTTCCGGAGCCATTTTTGTCAACACGATCTCTCGGTTCCACCTCGCCAACCCTCCCTTAACCGACCTCTACGACCAATATCCTGTCCAGCCCAGCAAGGTCTTGGTAGATGGAATGTCTTGCATCCCCAAAGTAGCGCTGCGCCAGGCTTAATACCTGCTCTGCCTGTGTAGACCCAATCTCCAAAAGCAAGGAACCCCGAGGGGTTAAGTGATACGACGCCATTGAGAGCAGTCTACGTATAACCTCAAGGCCATCAGTGCCTCCATAAAGAGCTATACCAGGCTCGGAGACCAGAGGGGCAGTCGACCAGTCCATCTCGGCTTGAGCTAGCTCATCCTCGGTGAGATAGGGCAAGTTGGCTACTATAATGTTGACCTTTTCTGGCATGGGTTGCAACAAATCTCCATGAAGCCTAGCTATCCTTTCTGATACCCCATGCTTTACACAGTTTATAGCTGCAACCTCTAACGCCTCCGGAGAGAGGTCAATAGCATATACAAGGGCATCAGGCGCTGCGAGGGCCAAAGTAATGGCTATAGCTCCGGACCCTGTGCCTACGTCTGCTATCTTCACGCCAGGACCCAACACCTGCCGATTTTTATCTATTACATCCAGCGCTACCTCCACCAGAGTCTCCGTTTCCGGCCTTGGCACTAGAACGCGCCGGTCAACGTAGAACTCTCTTCCATAAAACTCTTTGCGGTTGGTTAAATAGGCCAGAGGCTCTTTAGGACGACGCTCGATTAAACGGCGCAAAGAGCTATAGGTGTTCTCCGGAACCCTCTCCTGGAGGTTGGCGTAGAGCTTGGCTTTGTCTACACCCAAAAGATGACAAAGCAGCGCCTCTACCTCTAGTCTTGCATAAGGGCTGCCGCTTATTCTAATCACAGCCTCAGCCTGGTTAAGTATCTCTATTACTCTAGTCATACTTTGTAATGAGGCTTCCTGTCCTGTAGGGGCGTATTGCAATACGCCCGAAGGGTAGGGTCTAACTACTTGTAATTAGGCTTTCGACGGATCGAGGTGACCTCGCCCCTACGCTAGCTGTTCCGCCATCTCCTGAGCGGTGAGATTGGCAGATAGGGTATCGATTATGTGGTCTATTTCGCCATCCATGATGGACGGTAGGCTGTGAAAGCTGGCGTTTATACGGTGGTCTGTCACTCTATCTTGAGGGAAGTTATAGGTGCGGATCTTCTCCGCCCGATCAGCAGAGCCGATCTGAGAGCGCCTGTCCTGGCTAGTAAGCTGTTCTTGTCTTTCCTGTTCCTGCGCAAGAAGACGCGCCCTGAGGACAGCCATAGCCTTGTGGCGGTTCCTCATCTGTGAGCGCTCGTCCTGACACACCACGACCATGCCAGTGGGCAGGTGGGTGATGCGGACCGCCGTCGCCACTTTGTTTACGTTCTGCCCTCCAGCGCCGCCGGAGTGGAAGATATCCACCCTTAGCTCAGAGGGGTCTATATCCACTTCCACTTCCTCTGCCTCCGGCAATACGGCTACGGTTGCCGTAGAGGTGTGAATACGCCCGCTGGCCTCAGTCAATGGGACTCTCTGGACTCTGTGCACTCCTCTTTCATACTTCAGGCGGCTAAAAGCGCCCTTTCCCTTGATCTCAAAGATGATCTCCTTGAACCCGCCGGAGGTGCTCTGGTTAGCGCTGAGCACCTCTACCTGCCAGCGCTTCTTCTCAGCATACCTCTGGTACATACGGAAGAGGTCGGCGGCGAACAGGCCCGCCTCATCGCCGCCGGTACCAGCTCGGATCTCTACGATGACATCCTTCTCATCGTTGGGGTCTTTGGGCCTAAGTGCATCAAGGATAACAGCCCTCTGCTCCTCATAACGCCTTCTCATGGAGGGCAGCTCTTCCTGTGCCAGCTCTGCCATCTCCTGGTCATCACCCTGGATAAGCTCGTCCATCTCTTCAACCGCCTGGCGGGCGCTCTTAAAAGCGGTGTATGTGCCTACTATATCCTGAAGCTCCCCTTGCTCCCTGGCCAGCGACTGAAGCCGCTGCATATCCTCCAGCGCTTCAGGTTGCGCCATCAGAGAGTTAAGCTCCTCGTATCGAGCCTCTATAGCCTCTAGTTTGTCTTCCCAAGATTCCCGAGTCACTGTTCTCTCCTGTTTAACTAACAATAGAATAATATCGATGTGTGCTTATTAATCAAAATGAATAAGTCCCTGAATGTGGACATCATCTGAAAGAAAACCCCGGCGCGGTCTCATAGCGTGGGGTGAGGCACTTTCTTATGCATTATACCGCATCTGCCACTGTGTAGACTATTAAGCTATAGTAGAGTTAGACGACTTCTGCTTCTTAAGCTGCTCCAGTATCCACACTTGGACCAGGTCAGTAGGCCCAATGCCTTTTTCTTGTGCTGCTTGCTTGAGTTCATCAAAAGTTTCTGTACTCAGCGTAACAGTCAGCTCATATTTAAACAGAGGCCGATGAAAGTGGACTTCTACTTCCTCAAATTCGCCAGGGTAATCCAAAGGACTATGGGTATCCCAGAACTCTCCTGCTTCCTGCTCATTACGAAACTTAGGTATTTTTTTGGGTTTATCTTCTTTTGTTCGGGACATAATGTTTATCTCCTTCTAGTACGATAAAAACGCCTTTCAGTATCAGTCATGTCTCTTGCAGTAGCCAAACGATATATACCGCTATCTCTGGGATAGATAAACACCAAAAGATATCGTCCTCCTTCAGTTTGGCCGTATACTACTAAGCTTTCGCCTCGTCCTCGGATAACTATAGGTTGGGAGAAGCAAACCTCATATACCTCTCCAGAAGTAACTCGGTGTCTAACCCAGATATGCTCATCTTGAGCTGGTGAGATTAATACATCTCGAATATCAACCATTAGTTATCCTCTGGAAGATATTGTAATACTCAGTAATACTTGCGTCTAGATTTGCTCTGCCTGTCTATGTTTTATGCTTTACAATTCCTTTAGTCTTATAGTTATTATATAATATCTGATGTCAGATGTTTGATATCAGATACAGGTGAGATCAAAATGAATAATACGGAGAAAGTACTTGAAGAAAATGTTACTTTACGCCCAAGGAGGCAATTAACATTGCCGGCTAGCGTGTGCGAGGTCCTTGGGATTAAGCCGGGAGACCAGCTAGAATTATCTGTTACAGAGGATGGACTATTAGTTAGGCCAAAGAAAACCCTGGCTCTGAAGGCATTGGAGGAGATTCAGAGAGCCTTTGCTAATTCAGGGATAAGCGAAAAGGAATTACAAGAGGAAGGAAGGAAAGTACGCGAGCGGCTTTCAAAAGTGGGGCGGATTGCATAGTAACAGGAAACATTAGACACTTCACTCCAGCGGTTGCTGAGTGCGCCAACATTCTGATATTCACTCCTGCTTAGTATGTGGCTAGATTGAACTTAGAAACATGAGCTTTGAAAATGACTGAACTTGAAGTACACAGCGACAGATGATAGAATTATCTTTGCGTGGTGGGCGTGGCCTAGCGGTTAAGGCGTCAGGTTGTGGCCCTGAAGATCGAGGGTTCAAATCCCTCCGCTCACCCCAATATATGAACTTAGTTAGATAATTTCACCATAGGCAGCTTGGGCGCTCTAGAGTGCCTTTTAATTTGCCCAAATTAAGCACAAGGGGGAGAAAATGGACAAAGGACCTTACCGACAGGTCGAGTATCTTCGATCGCCCTGGCTCCTCGCCATAACAGCTCTTTTTATCACAACGCTAATAACTGCAAACATAATAGCGGTCAAGCTTGTATCGTTTGACCTTCCTCTAGCAGGCACTCTAGTTGTGCCGGCGGCAATTATTGTTTTCCCTCTAAGCTACATACTCGGCGATGTTCTTACCGAGGTATACGGATACCAGCAGGCAAGGCGAGTCATCTGGCTCGGCTTTTTTTGTAACCTGGTGGCCGTCCTCGCAATAGCCTTGGGAGGGATGCTGCCTTCTGCGCCTTTCTGGGACGGACAGGAGTCCTATGATAGGATTTTGGGGTATATCCCCCGCATTCTCGTAGCCTCTTTCATAGCCTACTTGATCGGCGAGTTTGCGAACTCCGCGGTGCTTTCCAGGCTCAAGGTAGCCACGCAGGGAAAGTGGCTCTGGAGCCGGACCATTTCATCGACTGTGATCGGCCAGGGGCTGGACTCCACTATATTCATAATCATAGCCTTTGCAGGGATAATACCAGCGCCTGCTTTGGTCAGCACGATAATAACTCAATGGACCCTAAAGGTGGCCTACGAGATACTGGTCACTCCTCTAACATACGTGGCGGTAGATTTCCTGAAAAGAGAAGAGGGCATCGACCATTACGACCGCAGTGTAGACCTCAGTCCTCTGGCATTTTAATCTCTTTATCTAATCTTGAGGCAAAATGAGTGATGTTCCGGGAAGCATGTCCTCCGACGCTGGCAGTCTCCTCCTGGAGGCTGCTACAAGAGGGTGGCGGCTCACTGACGAGGAGCTTCAACAAGTTCTTGAGCACATAGCACGGGTTGGATATGATCCGGATGCTCTGGAGAAAGCTCGTGGTAAATTGGCAGGGCTGAACTGGCAGGGGCGTACATTGCGAGGACGTGATATGCTACCTCCAGCCGAGGCGTATTATTTACGACATGTTGTTGCACAAAGGGAGTGGCCGGCAGGTACGACCTATGAAGCGTATTTAGATAGTATCAAAGATATTATTGAAAACCCTCAATCCGGTGTTCTTATCAGTCAGTTTCAAGGGGCTTGGCAACTAACAATAATAGGCCCATCTGGAGCGATGCAAGGGCCAGGCGGAGGCGATTGGATTATGGTAGAATATCGATTGAGTACAGGTCATTGGATAACGGCCTTTCAACCCAGAGAAGGGTTACGCTATTTAGAGATGCCAGAAAGGACGCAAAGAGTATGGCTACGGAGGCCACACTGAAGCACGTGGATATAGATTTATGGAGTCTTGAAGCTGAGATAGATGATCTGCCAGAATTGGCAGAGGACTGGAATAGTCTATCAGAGAATAATAATGTTTCCTACCTGCTAGAGTGGCATAACGAAATGGGCAAGCTTAAATTCCTTGCACGAGCTCACCAATCTGGTGATATGACTCCAACGCAGCAAGTGCGCTATAAGGCTTTATTGGCTAAATTGAAGGAATATCAACCTATCATAGAGCGCTTAGAGCTGAGCGTACCCAAACTATAGATATAATACCTCTCTCCTGCTAGCCTTTACACAACTACTAGCGATTCAACTGCCGACTTATGAGTATGACGCCAGAGGGTCGGCGGTTTTTATTAAAAAGTGTAGACCTCAATCCTCTGGCATTTTAATCTCTTTATCTAATCTTGAGACGAAATGAGCGATGTTCCGGGAAGTATGTCCTCCGACATTAATAGACTCATGCTAGAGGCAATTTCAAGAGGGTGGCTGCCTACTGCTGAGGAGCTTCAGCAAGTCCTTGAGCACATGGCACGGGCTGGATATGATTCAGATGCTCGTGAGAGGGCTCGCGGTAAATTGGCAGGGTTGAACTGGCAGGGGCGTACATTGCGAGGACGTGATATGCTGCCTCCAGCGGAGGTCCACTACCTACGGCATGTAATAGTACAAAAAGAATGGCCTGAAGGCACAACACTAGAAGAGTATGTCCAAAGCATACGGGAGGCAGTCCTCAACCCTGAAGCAGGTGTATTCGTGAATAGATTTGAGAATCAAGAGTGGCAGCTTAGTGTTGTTGCTCCTACAGGTCGATGGCTAGGTCCTAGAGGTAGAGAATGGACTTTGGTAGAATATAGGCTAAGCATAGGGCATTGGGTAACAGCTTATCAACTATCCGATACTTGGGATATGATAGCTGGGCAGCCTCAAAGGAGCGATGTGAGATGGCTAAGGAGATAATTAGTGCAGATAGGATTGACCATACGTTATGGCTAGGCAAAGTTATGCTAGAGGAACTAGGAGAAATTGTCACTGAATGGGATGGAGTTCCAGATTGGGAACGGGTAGACTGGTCACTGGAATGGGAGCAATTTATTTCTTTTATGAGGCACGATCTGGATGCCGCATATAAGTCCAAACAGATGACCTCTCAACAGAAAGAGCAGTATAAAGAGCTTCTCTCTAAACTGAAAGAAGTTGCACCGATCTTGAAGAAGCTGAATCTTTCTCAACCACCTGCATTATTGGCAGAAACTGTATAAGTATGATAGCCAGCTTCAAAGGAGCGATATGAGATGGCTACGGAGATAATAAGCGCGGAGCGGATCGACCATACGTTAAAGCTTAGGCACAGATATGCTAGAGGAACTAGAGGACATTGTCCCAGAATGGGAACAGGCTGATTGGTCTTTGGAGTGGGCACAGTTTATGGATATTCTAGAGTATGTATTACACAAAGCATACCAATCTAGCCAGATGACGTCTCAACAGAAGGCGCAATATAAAGAGCTACTGTCCAAATTGAAAGAAGTTGAGCCAGTCTTGAAAAAGCTTGATATTGCTCAACTTCCTGTATCAGTAGCAGAGAGTGCGCACGTATAAGCCGGAGATAAAAAGGACTACTTGTAACTCTTCTTCAGCCTCGCCAGCGCCATCTTGGAGTCTGAGGCCAGGGATGGAGGCAACTGGGATGGGTCGTATACAGCCCGGTTGACGGCTTCGGTTATGCTGTTTATCTCTTCGGCAGCTATTGGGACTGCTTCCGCTACCATCAAAGCGTATTCTTTAGGGGTCATGCCCTCTAGCCTTGCAGGAGCGCCCTTCCTCTTCAACCAACCCTCCATCTGCCGGTAGGTATCAACGATAGACCTTCTGTGTGTATCAGCAATATAAAATCTGTCTCGCTGGCCAGGTCTACGCCATTTAAAGACCCTAAAGCTCCAGAGCAGGGTAGCCACCAGGATGAACAGGGTTACAGGCACGAGCGCAACTCCCAGCAGAGGGCCAACAACTCCGGCCATGCCACCTACTAACGGCCTAAGCGATGCGCCTAGTCCTGTTATCTGAATGCCCTTGACATTGTTGGCCCACCACATTCCCCCTGCAACCGCTCTGGGGTCCCGGCTCACGGCAGGAGTAGGATCAAAGGGGACCCAGCCGTGTCGCTGGAAATATACCTCTACCCAGGAGTGGGCGTCCTTGGCCTTTACTATATAGCCACCGGAAATCGGACTGTACTCTCCAGGAAGGTAACCTGTTACCACCCGCGCAGGTAAGCCAACGGTGCGTGCCATCACGGCCATAGCTGTGGCAAATTGCTGGCAAAACCCGCGCTTGTCCTCAAAAAGAAAGCTGTCGACGGCCTCAGTGCCGGACCTCAGTGGCGGCAGGTCCAAGTCATAGGGGTAATTATCCCGCAAGTGCGCTTCCAGGGCCAGGGCCCTACCATAGTCCGTATCTATTCCTCTCACTATCTGCCGGGCCAGGTCTTTCACCCGACCTGATATTTGCGGCAGCTCTCTATAGCGCCCCTCAGTAAGCACAGCACGGTCACTATGCAAGGCCGCTCTGGACAACTCCGGTTTAGAAGACACCACAGAGTAGGCGACTCCGGCAGCAAGAGGACTATCTGCTTGCAGCACGCCACCCTCTCCTGCTGCTTGATACAGCCTGCGCGCCGGAAACCTTACGTTCTTAGGGCGGTAACCAGTAAAGATAGCATCCGACTGGTCTCTTTTGATGAAAAAGGTCTGGGTATATTCGTTACCGTCTGAGGCCAGCGCTCTATAGTCCACGTCGAAATCGCCATCCCTTCCCATAAAGAGGCTTGTCCTGGAGGAGGTAGATATCCACTCCTGACCGGTGTAGCTATCAAAGGCCAGACCTTTCCAGTAGCTTTGAAGCGGACTTCTCACATACATCACGACTGCATTTGAGGGCTTTCCTCTAAATGAAAGGTCCATTTTAGGACTAAAGCCCGAGCTTCCACCAGTGATTTGCACAAAAGGGAATAGGGGAGTTACGGTCTGCGCCTTAATGCCAGTGGGCAGCATAATAGTAGCTATAGAAGGAATTATGACCTGACCGGCAACGCCTCTAGGCAGGGAGAAGAAAAGCGCTATAGAAACTGCAAGAGTAGATAGAATAAATCCCGCCCATGTTCCCTTGAGCCTCAGGGCCGATCTTAAAGAGAAGCTGTTCAGGCTTTTCTTCTTCTCGTCCTCCAGATAGCCTATAACAAAGACAGCGCATACATTTATTACAAAGGCCAGGATAAAGACCATCAGGCCAAGGCTAAAGGACAGGTCTGATGCCACATACATCACCAGAAGGCTGTGAACAAGAGTACTGTAGAGATTTGCTCTTGAGCGCAACTCAAAGCTGGTTATAGCCTGTACTACCATTCCAAACTGGGCCTGTGGCAGCCAGCCACCGGCAAAAGCTGTAGCCAGGTCGGCTACCATCCATAGGAACGCGAGGGTAGCAAGAGCAAATAGTCCAAAAGTGCGTTTTTTCGAGGGCCGATATCTATGCGTCCAGCTATAAGAATGGCCCCCCAGGATGCCTACAACTGCAATTAGGCCGGCTAGGTATAAGCCACCAGCCCAGGAGAGAGCAGCCACCGGCCACATCATTGCAGCGGCAACCGCGATGCGGAGCGGCAGTGATTCTTCTATCGATGCCCTGGTGGAAGAGCGCCGAAAAAACGAGTGGAGCTTGCGTGAAAGGGTATTAAGAAACGTCATCTTTTCTTGTAGTGAGGCTCGCCTGTACCCCGCAGGGTACGAACTAATGATACTTGCGTGCGCTTAACACCCCCCTGCGCGCCATGTTAAGCTCTAATCGCTGGACAATACGCGACGCCACGTCCGGTAGCGAGTCCCCGTATTGACACTCGATTAGCCCTTCTGTAGCCTGCCTGAGGCAGGTATAAGGCCGCTGACCAGGAAACCCTGTAAATAAGACAGTTACCATACCCTGTGTGTTTGTCACGGACTCATACATCACCGTCAAGCTATCTTTATCTGTCCAAGGAGTCAGGACCACAAGGACATCGGCTCCCAGCGGTCCCTCCAGAAGCTGCCTGGCGGATAGCTTCTCCCTTGGCTCCAATCTAGCCAAAAACTCCAGAGTATCCGTCCATGACATATCTCTAGAGGGCGCTCCCTCAGCTACAATATGCAGCCGGCGCTCTGCTTTTATAGCATAGCGAGCTACAGTAGCAGCCAGCTTAATAGAGTGCTCTAAGGTAGATTCTTTACCCTCTCCAAAATTCAGGGACGTATCCAGCGCTATGGCAACCCTGGGGTGTGTTCGTTCCTGAAACTCCTTTACGATAAGCTCGCCGGCCCTTGCGGTGCTCCGCCAGTGGATGTGTCGTGGGGAGTCACCACTCCTGTATTCTCGAGTGCCATAGAACTCATCGATATGCCCCTGTCTAGGGGTGGAGGAGTCTAACTCTGCTTTGGCCCCTTGATGATATCCATCGAATATCTCATAATACTTTGGATAGACCGTCACCGTTCTTCTGTTGGAAGGACTGATATCCAGAACTTGTTTCCTACAAAAGAGGCCCAACAGACCTTTACTCTCCAGAACAAGGGGAGGAAAAGCATATAGTCCTCTCTTATGGCAGGTGACTTCGTAAGCTGCCATCTCCGGCTTATCCGAATCGCATAGAAAGAAGAACCTCTTACTTTCTTTTCCCGGGGCCTCAAGAGGACAGCGCTCGCTAACAGAGACAAAATTGGCTGGCTGTAGGCGAGCCTTTTCCAAAGTTAGGGTGATCTCCACTACGTCGTCTTCATGTAACGTAGTCCGCTCACCCTGAGCCTGCCTGTGCTGTAGGGACGAGGTCGCCTCGCCCTTGTCGAAGGGTCGAAGGGTATTCTCGCCTTTTTGGCCGGCCTTGATGCTTCGATTTATTCTAAGCCCTCTAAGAGAAAGCAGGCTGTATGGTATAGATGTCAAGATGACGCTGGCGGATATTGCAGCTATTATATATAGCCAGCCTACGTTGGTCTGATTGGCAAAAAGATAGATAGCGATAGTCATGACTATAAGGCCAGCGGCGCGCTTGGTCATTAGTACAGCCTGACCTTAACCTTTTCAAGCAACCCATTGACGAGCTCATACGGAGATGGCCCTTGAGCGGAGCGCATGATAAGCCTGTGGCATAGTACTGGTAGGGCAGCAGACTTTACGTCGTCGGGCAGCACGTAGCTGCGGCCGGACATAGCGGCAAGCCCCTGAGCAACCCTTTGGAGAGCTACAGCGCCTCTAGGGCTAACCCCAAGGACCACATTGGGGTCTTCCCTGGTCTCAGAGACCAAAGCGATTACGTATTCCTTAAGGGGCACCGATACATCCACCTCTCGCACGGCCCTGACCATAACAAGGACGTCTTCCATATCTAATACCGGATAGATATCAGGCCCTTCATGCTCGGACCGGGTCAGTATCTCCATTTCACCCTCTCTATCCGGATATCCTATGCTGAGAGACAGCAGAAACCGGTCAAGCTGCGCTTCCGGTAGCGGAAAAGTGCCGTGGGTCTCAACCGGGTTCTGAGTGGCTACTACGAAGAAGGGCTTTTCCAGGGGATAGGTAACATTCTCTATAGATACCTGGCCCTCACCCATAGCCTCCAGGAGCGCCGATTGTGTCCTCGGCGTAGCTCGGTTAATCTCGTCCGCTAATACTATGTTGGCAAACACCGGGCCGGGTGAGAAGGTAAAGACGCTCTCTTTCTGGTTATACACCGCGCCGCCGGTGATATCGGTAGGAAGCATATCCGCGGTAAACTGAATGCGGCGGAAAGATGCCCCTCTCAAAGAGCCGACCAGGGCCTTTGCTAGGAGGGTCTTGCCTACACCGGGGACGTCCTCCAAAAGAACGTGGCCGCCGCTAAACAGGCCAACTACCGTTAGGCGTACGGTATCCTCACGCGCCACCACCATACGCCTTATGTTATCGCACAGCAGGTCCGATTTTTCTACAAAACTCTTAAGGTCTAAAGCTGGGTGAGTATTCTTCACAACAATTCTCAAATAATAGGGGCTATTTTGTTATTCTACCATGTAAAGATAGATGGTTTCTATTTGTTGTGTTAGAGTTATTTGATACTACTCTTAACAAATCTAAGTAGTTGTGTTAGAGTTATTTAGGAGAAGACTAAACAAACTAAGGGAGGTAGAGTGCCTGGGGGACGTCCATCTAGATCAGCGGTACATGAACGGCTCGCAACAGAAATTCGCGAGCTATGGGAACGCCATGGCGGCCTTCCCTCGCCCGCAGAAGCCGAAAACATCTGGAAGGACATTTGGCGCTTCGAAGCGCACAGCTCGACTGCGCTTGAGGGTAATACACTGGTACTCCGAGAAGTCGGGATTCTTCTCAACCAGGGTCGCGCTGTTGGGAATAAGGAACTCAAGGACTATTTAGAGGTCCAGGGATACGCGTCTGTGGCGCAGTGGGTGTATAGCCAGGCAGTAAGGCGTGGAGATAGGGCCAACGACAGTCTCCTAACGGTTACTGAAGTACGGCAGGTGCATTATCAGGCCATGTCACTGGTATGGGAAGTGTCGCCGCATCCACAGACCACTGACTCCGAGAGCCCTGGCAGCTACCGCCAGCACAATATTTATGTCTTTGGTGGCGGTATGACGCCGCCAGATTTCACTGAGATCCCAGCCCGCGTCAGCGATTGGGTGACCAGCGTAAACCAGATCCGCTCAGACCCGCGCCCTATCGCTGTAGCAATTGCCGAGCATCATGCCGAGTTCGAGCGGATTCATCCTTTCCTTGATGGAAACGGACGGACCGGACGGCTATTGATGAATCTGACGCTTGTCCGCTTAGGATACCCTCCAGCCATCATCCAGAGCCGCGAGCGGAACCGCTACCTGGAGACCTTAGATCGGGTGGACCATGGCGACCCCGGACCACTTGGCGAATTAATTGCCCGCAGCGTACTGGACAATCTTACACGATTTGTCTTGCCAGCCATCGCAGGTCCTGACAGGATAGTATCTCTGGATGCCCTGGTAACGTCCGACTTTAGCCTAGTAGCTCTACGCGCTGCCGCTGAGCGCGGGCGGCTGCGCGCTCTCAAAGGAGAGGATGGCAGGTGGCGGAGCAGCCGGTTATGGGTAGAACAATATGCCCTTTCCCGGTATCGCCGAGTTAGTCCAACGGAATAAGTAGAGTGCAAAAGAGGTAGAGCAGTCTGGCAATATCCCGCTCATGGTGAGCTTGTCGAACCATAGTCTCGGCACTCACCCAGTCCTTCGACAGGCTCAGGATGAGCGGATTATACACCCCTACACAGTATTAGTAGAAGGCTCCTCGTTGGATATACGACATACAATACAGAGAGCGTCCCGATCTGTCGGGACGCTCTCTTAGATTATCCTACTAGCTAAGCTCTAGATATCTGAGTACAGGAAGAACTCGTAGGGGTGAGGACGCAGGTTCACCTGCTCCAGTTCTCGCTCTCGCTTGTAACTGATCCAGATGTCTATCAGGTCCTGGGTAAAGACATCGCCCTTGAGGAGATAATCGTGATCTTTCTCCAGCGCATCCAGTACCTCTCCTAGACTACCGGGGACAGACTGTATCTTCGCGGCTTCTTCAGGCTCCAGTTCATAAAGGTCCTTGTCTATTGGCGCCGGAGGCTCAATCTTGTTCTGAACTCCGTCGAGCCCCGCCATCAACATTGCTGAGAAGGCCAGATACGGGTTGCAGGACGGGTCAGGGCAGCGGAACTCGATCCTCTTGGCCTCTGGATTGTTAAAGTACATGGGAATACGAGCACAGGCGCTGCGGTTTCGGGCAGAGTACATCAGGTTGACTGGGGCCTCATATCCTGGGACCAGTCGGCGATAAGAGTTAGTTGTGGGAGCAGCAAAGGCCAGGATAGAAGCAGCATGCTTTAACAGTCCACCGATATACCAGCGGCACATATCGCTTATGTTTGCATAGCTGTCGTTTGCATCGAAGAACAGTGGCGTACCCTCTTTCCACAAACTCTGATGTGTGTGCATGCCTGTGCCGTTGTCCTGGAAGAGAGGCTTGGGCATGAAGTTCGCCACGTAGCCATTCTCATTAGCAACATTTCTGACAACGTACTTAAAGAGCATAACCTGATCGGCCATCTTGGTGAGTGTGGTATAGCGCATATCGATCTCGGCCTGTCCGGCTGTAGCCACCTCATGGTGATGAGCTTCAGTACGAATGCCTACGCTCTTGAGAGTCAACAGCATTAAAGACCTGAGGTCTTGCAGCTTGTCAGTGGGAGGCACCGGAAAGTAGCCTTCTTTATAGCGCGGCCGGTAGGCCGTATTAGGCTGCTTGCCATTGCCGTTTAACGGCTCAACGCCATGCTGACCGGAGTTCCAGATGCCCTCATCTGAGTCTATAAAGTAATAACCGGAATGGCTGGTCTGATCAAAGCGCAATTCGTTGAATATATAGAACTCTATTTCAGGTCCCCAGTAGCTTGTATCGGCAATACCGGTATTTTTCAGGTACGACTCGGCTTTTTGAGCAATGTAGCGCGGATCACGACTATAGGGCTTTTTAGTCAGCGGGTCTTGTACGTTGCATATGACGCTCAGGGTAGGGACCTGGCATGCAGGGTCTACGAAAGCCGTAGAAAGGTCTGGAATGAGCAGCATATCACTCTCATGGATATGCTGGAATCCTCTGATGCTGGACCCGTCAAATCCTGTACCAACTTCTGTCAACTCTTCGACAGGTATTGAGATGTGCTGCCAGATGCCTGGCACATCAATGAACTTTAGATCTACAATCTCGATCTCGTTTTTCTCACAGTAGCTCATCAGATCACTGAGAGAAATATCTGAGCTGAGCTTTCTTTCTGGAACTGCTACCATTAACGACTCCTTAATTTTAGGATTCTAAGCTAAACTAGTGTAACTTATTCTAAGCTAAACCGCACCCGCTTATTTAATAAGTAACTGTTCAGAGTTGAGGGGACCAATTTAGGTATGGCCAGTATTCCATTAGGTTCAGAGGCTACATCCAGTTGCTATCCAGTAAGCACCACAAGATATAGAGCCTTGCGATGGGCTACGGCGCTGTACCATTCTCAATTTCCCCCCCAAGTCTGAACTCTTACTTTAATAATTCTTCGGGCTATCCTAGTGTGGTGTCGGAATAAACCAGGTTGACGGTTAAAACCAATAATTTCTAAAGGTCTAAGGTATGTTGTAGCCCTACCCCAGGCTCAAGCCTGGGACATAACAGCGCTTCATCAAATGCCCCATCTAATGATCGTTAGCAACTTAATCAGACATTATTCTTATATTATTCTTATATTATTATATATGTAGCTTATATCTATATGCTGAGAGGAGCGTTCATCCTCATCCCAATGTAGGGGCGTGGGCTTGCCTGTCCTGAGCCTGTCGAAGGGTCCCCGCCCGCCGCGGTCGTACTCTAACCGGGAGAAGCTGTTTCGGATAACTCCTACCCTTAACAAAAGACAATCCGATTATACACCATGGCCTAATGCTTGCATGCCTTTACCGACAGGTCGAGTATCTTCTACATCTTCGAGCTCAGGTCAGAGACCGACAAAGGATGGTGGATGATTGGTAGGAATATCCCTTTAGTGCTGGTTTACAGACTAAGGGAGTAACGGGCGGGGACCCTTCGACAGGCTCAGGACGGCAAGCCCACGCCCCTACGATTCGCGCATCCTTACAGCGGCTGAAGAGACGAGCGCCTCTTCGACCAGGCTTTCGAGAGAGGTGAGTCACCTCCGGAGACAGTCTGTGGCCTCTCCCAACATACTTCATTACCTTATTAAGTTGTTAATTATCATAAAGCTAGCGGCTTCAAATCTGGTAGATATATCAAGCAGAACCTTTTGAGCCATTTCCAGCCGGGAGGAAAAGCCAAGCGATAACCTGTATCCCGAAAGCCAGGAATGCTACCAGTGTAATTGCCATATTATTCTCTCCTTTTCACTTATTATTTTGCTTTGAAGGCTGGTAGGAGGGCTCCCGTGCTAAGTAATGTAATCACCGCAAGGAATCCTCCCTTATTTTCCTTAGCCTATAGTCTGTAAGCCAACTCGCCGTGCTGTGACTCGTCCAGTCCCAAGGTCTCTTCCTCTTCTTCGACACGCAGACCAACAAGTTTATCAACTATCTGAAGCAGAATAAATGTAACCACCGCAGAGTATACCCACACGACCACCACGGCTATAAGCTGGGTAAGGAACTGTGCCGGGTTGCCGTTAAAAAGTCCATCTGCTCCAAGAGAGTTGATGGAAATGCTGGCAAAAAGCCCGGTAGCTAAAGCGCCCCAGGTACCGCCAACCCCGTGGACTCCCCACACATCGAGGGCGTCATCAATACCAAGCTTGCCCTTCAACTGTACGCCCAGGTAGCACAAGACCCCAGCTCCAAGGCCAATGATGATAGCGGCTGTAGCATCGACGAAGCCTGAGGCGGGGGTTATTGCCACCAGGCCGGCTACGGCGCCGGCAGCGGCTCCAATCACGCTGGGGCTGCCCTTATGCAGCCAACTCATTGTCATCCAGGTTATGGCCGCCATAGCTGCCGCGGTATTAGTAACTACAAAGGCATTGACCGCAAGGCCACTGGCACCTAGAGCGCTGCCTGCGTTAAAACCGAACCATCCGAACCAAAGTAAAGAGGCTCCAAGAACAACCATAGTTGCATCGTGCGGGTCCATCTGCTCGAAGCCAAAGCCGCGTCTCTTGCCTATCACGAGGGCGGCCACTAAAGCGGACACGCCAGAAGTTATGTGCACAACTGTGCCGCCTGCGAAGTCCAGCGCCCCCAAAGCACGCAGCCAGCCGGGCTGTCCTGCACATCCTGCCACAACCTCAGCACCCTCTATGCCGGTGCAGCTCCACACCCAGTGAGCTACAGGAGCGTATACGAAGGTGCTCCATAACAGGGTAAATATAACGAAGGCTTTAAACCTCTTGCGCTCGGCGAAAGCGCCGGTTATAAGAGCAGGGGTAATTACAGCGAACATAGCCTGGAAAATCATAAAGGCTTGATGCGGAATGGTTGCCGCATAGTCTGCATTGGGCTCAAGACCTACATTACGTAGTCCAACCCATTCAAGACTGCCTAGGAACCCTCCACCTATATCAGGACCAAAAGCAAGGCTATAGCCCCATAGTACCCACTGAACGCTTATAAGGGCTAAGATGAAGAAGCTTTGCATAATCGTGGCCAAGACATTCTTTTGTCTGACAAGGCCGGCGTAGAAGAACCCCAGGGCCGGGGTCATAAGCATGACCAATGCTGCCGCGGTCAATACCCAAGCGGTATCGCCAGCGTTTATCTCTGGTGGCATAGACTCTCCTTTCAAACGTGTGATTACCGTTCAACAATAGAATGTATTTATTACATAAATACTGCTTTTAGATGAACTATAGATTAAATCTATGTTACAAATGTGTTACGAAAATGGAGTTAGCCTAAGTATTTCTCAAAGATGACTGGTGGTGTAAAATTAATAAAGATTTGTGAAGACTTACACAAAGGCCGGTCTTGTAGTAGGGACGAGGTGACCTCGCCCCTACCGAAAGGAGAGTCCTTGCATCCAGTTATTATAGGCATTACAGGGGCCAGCGGAGCTGTCCTGGCTAAGAGGTGTATAGAGTCCCTATTAGAGAGGTCTGTAGATACTATAGTTGTTTGCACTCCAGCGGGTCAGATGGTATGGAAACACGAGCTGGAGGAAAATTATAGAAGCTGGATAAGGACGACCGCATGCAAGCAGTATGGGATCCAGGATGTTGGCGCCCCGATTGCCAGCGGGACTGTTCCGATAGCTGGCATGGCTATAATACCTTGCAGCATGGATACCTTGGGCGCAGTTGCCAACGGTCTATCCGGCAATCTGCTGGAACGGGCTGCGGATGTAACTATAAAGGAAAGTCGTCCTCTGATAATAGTGCCGCGCGAAGCCCCTCTATCTGTGATCCACTTAACTAATTTATTGACTCTTGCCAGGCTGGGTGTTAAAATCATGCCGCCTATGCCGCCTTTTTATGCCAAGCCAAAGAGCATAGAGGATATAGTAGAACACATAGTCGCGCGGGTTCTAGTAGCACTGGGCATCGAGCCGTCCCTACCTTACAATCAAAGGTATGGTGAAGGCATCGATGCTATTTAATTAATGGAGGGAAAGAGTGTGGATTCCAGAGTGATACTCGTTCATCCGGAAGAGCGCTGGCCTGAGGTAGCATCTGGCGCTATGACCAGGGAGGCTGCAATATCGCAGGCAACTGCCGGCTCAGAGGGTATATACATGGCAGTGGCAGTGCTGGCGCCGGGACACAGTTCCTCTCCACATTATCACAGCAACTGCGAATCGGCTATTTATGTGATGAGTGGCCAGGGCAAGTTTCGGTGCGGCCCGGACCTTAGTATCGAGCTGAGGATAAAAGCGGGTGATTGCTTATATATACCTCCTGGGGCAGTCCATCAACCTATCAATGATGGAAACGAGCCTATTACTCTCATAGTAGCCCGAAACACTCAAGAGGAAATAGTGGTGGAATATCAACAAGAGCGATGAGACTAACTCCTTCGACAGGCTCAGATTACATAATGTAGGGGCAGACCTGGGGAGCCTGCCCTGGTTCTGACACAGTATGCCAGGACTTATAGGCATATTTACAGTACCGACAGGTCGAGTGATTAGGGCGCACACATAGGTGCGCCCCTACCAAATACCGATTATATATTCTAATGTGCATCACGCATCAGTGGATTATGGTGGGATGAGGGAGACCAATCTATCAGTGGTAGGAGTAAGCAATTAGATGGCCACACTTAGACAGGGCGAGAGGGCCAGATTCGTACAAACCATGTTTGCTCGCATTTCAGAACGGTACGATCTTCTCAATGCGGTAATGAGCCTTGGCAGAGACCAGAACTGGCGACGTCTTGCCGCAAGATTAGCCGCGCCAACACCGGTTAAACTTGGCCTGGATGTTGCCACTGGCACCGGAGACCTGGCGGTAGCCCTGGCTGAGAGGGCAGAACAAGTGATAGGTCTGGACTTTTGCACGCCGATGATGGAGATGGGAGAGTCCAAGACATCTTTTAGAAGAGCAAAGGACAAAATTTCATTAACAACCGGCGATGCTTTAGGACTGCCATTTGCCGATGATACCTTTGACTGCGCTACTATTGGATTCGGCATCAGGAATATCGACCCGCCGCTAGAGGCTTTCAAGGAGATGCATCGAGTGGTACAGAGTGGAGGTAAGGTCGTCTGCTTGGAGATAATGAGACCTCCAAAGGGGCCGGTTGGCGGTCTATACCGACTATATATGAATATGATCGTCCCTACTTTAGGAAAATGGCTAGCAAAGGATGGTGAAGCTTATCGGTATCTCTCTGATTCAGTTTTCAACTTTTTTAACCCTGAAGAGCTAAAGAATCTTATGCAAGAGGCGGGGTTGAAAAACGTTCGATATATAACTTTGAATTTAGGCGCTTTAGCCATCCATGTAGGCGAAAAATGAAGTAGGTTAAACGAGGAGTGATGAACACGGATATCCCTGAAGTAGTAATCCTAAGACTTCCACTTTACGCTAGAGTATTATCGATCCTGGCTACCGAAGGAGTACAGGTGGCCAGCTCACAGACCCTGGCCAACCTTTTACAGTCTACTCCTGCGCAAATTAGAAAAGACCTAAGCTATTTTGGCCGCTTCGGCAAGCAGGGACGTGGCTATAATGTGGCCTACCTTTATCAGGAGCTGCGCCAAATCCTGGGGCTAGAAATAGACTGGAATATAGCCGTAATAGGAGTAGGGCAGCTAGGCACGGCCATCATCAATTACGGAGGATTTACATCTCAAGGTTTCCACATAATTGCGGCCTTTGATACGGATGTAGAGAAACACGATACCTACGTTGGAGGACTTAAAATCAGACTGCTGGATGATCTAGAGAGAGTTGTAAAAGAGTTAAAGATAGACCTGGGCATCGTTGCTGTGCCTTCTTCTCAGGGGCAAAAGGTCATAGACCGATTAGTAGAAAGTGGCGTGAAGGGCATTCTTAACTACGCGCCTTTCCAGGCGCGGGTACCAAAGGGGGTGTGGGTGCGAGACGTAGACCCGGTAGTATCTCTACAGAGCATGACATATCACCTAAAGTTCAGCAAACATGCTTCAGAGCAAAGGGGGACCGGGAGAGAAAGGGCTGCCAGCAAGCAGAGCTAACTGGTTATCAGGACATCCTCTTCGGTAGGAAGATTGCGCTTGATCACGTCCAGGTTATCGAGGGCCATTCCGGCTCCCATAGCCACACAGCGCATAGGATCATCAGCAACATAGCAGGGCACGCCGGTCTCCGCCGAGATAAGCTCCTCAATGCCTCTGAGAAGCGCTCCCCCTCCCGTAATCACTATTCCGCGGTCTATGATATCGGACGATAACTCCGGGGGTGTCTTCATCAGCACTGACTTGGCCGCGCCAGCTATAGACATTAAGCAATCAAAGATACCTTGATGGACCTCCATCGCAGTTACAGTAATAGCCTTGGGTAAACCGGAGACCTGGTCCCTACCTCTTACCTCCATCTTTATGTCATCTGTAGGCTGGGTGGCGCTGCCGATCCGTATCTTGACCTCTTCGGCCATCTGCTCACCAATGACCAGGTTATGGCGGCGCTTGATGTAAGATATTATCGCTTCGTCGATTTTATCGCCGCCAACTCTTATGGACTCGCTAGCGACTATGCCATACATCGAAATTACCGCGGCCTCGGTCCTTCCGCCTCCAATATCCAATACCATATGTCCTCTTGGAGAGCTGACAGGTATCTTGGCCCCTATTGCAGCGGCCAGCGGCTCCGGAATAAGGTAGGCAGGCTTTCGGGCGCCGGCTTGCTCGGCCGCATCACGCACAGCTCTCTGTTCAACACCAGTAGCGCCTATAGGAACGCACACCATCACTTCCGGCTTGGAGAAGCGCCATGGTCCTAAGACCTTACCGATGAAATGACGCAGCATAGCCTCAGTTATGGTGTAGTCGGCTATTACACCCTCCCTCATGGGCCTAATTACAGCTATATTCTCCGGAGAGCGTCCCATCATCTCCCTCGCAGCCTTGCCCACTGCCTCGATGCGGTTCTCTCTCACCGAAAGCGCGACAACAGAGGGCTCGTTTATCACGATCCCTTTCCCACCTACATACACGAGAACATTAGCAGTTCCCAGGTCTATCCCCACCCTTTTAGACATTTGTTAAAACCTCCAGCAATAGGTCTGGGCGATGTAACCCTTCGAGAGCCTCAGGACAGCGCCTCGCCCCTACAGGGTTAAAAGGGTGAGCCGTCAGTAGAATGCCTTCTGTGTATCTTAGCTCCTAGTCCTCTTAGCTTACCATCCAGGTCGGTGTAGCCACGGTCCATATGCCAGATGTCATATATCTCGGTATGACCCTTAGCTACAAGAGCAGCTATTACCAGAGCGGCCCCAGAGCGAATATCAAGCACTCTAACCGGAGTTCCAACAAGGGCAGATGGTCCGGTTATTATCGCAGTCTGTCCAGCCACAACAACCTCTGCGCCCATTCTGCGCAGCTCGCTTACATACAGAAGGCGGTTATCATAAACTCGTTCATGTATAACACTAACACCCCGGGCCTGGGTCAAGAGGGCGCCCACAGTAGACTGAAGATCAGTGGCAAAACCAGGATAAGGTAGAGCTTGAATAGATATGGCCCTTAGCTCGCCATCTCGGACCACCCTCATATTGCTCTCATCGGCAAAGACCTGGACCCCAGCCTCACGCAGTTTCCAGATAAGTGCATCCAGATGGTCAGGTCTAACACTGGTTAAAGTCACGTCGCCAGAGGAGGCAGCCGCCGCCACGGCATAGGTCCCAGCTTCAATTCGGTCCGGAATTATTGAACAATTTCCACCTCCCAGGCTGTCTACACCCTCGATCTCGATATTCCCGGTGCCGGCGCCTGATATCTTGGCCCCCATAGAGATCAACATCTGTGCAAGACAGGCTATCTCTGGCTCCATTGCGGCATTTTTAAGAACAGTCGTGCCCTCAGACAGACAGGCAGCCATCATGAGGTTTTCAGTGCCGATGTTGCTGGGGTAGTCCATGAATATCCTAGCGCCCTTCAGCCCTTTAGAACGAACCCAGTACTTGTCCCCTTCACGACTTACAACCGCGCCCAAGGCCTCGAATCCAACCAAATGGACATCTATAGGCCGCATTCCTATAACATCTCCTCCTGGAGGCGCCGCAGCGGCCTCGCCAAAGCGACCTAAAAGAGGTCCCATAACCAGGAAACTGGCGCGATTTCTGACTACTAACTCGCTAGGGGCTTGTATAGTGGTTATATTAGAGGCTTTGATACGCAGCGTGTCTTCACCCTTCCACTCCACCACCGCACCCAGGCTGCGCAGAAGCTCAGCCATTATATTTACGTCTTCTATGTGAGGAACATTTTCGAGGATACACTCTTCGGGAGTGAGGAGAGCCGCAGCCATGCAGGGCAAAACAGCGTTCTTAGCTCCGGATATTCTGATAGAACCCTGGAGTTTCTGCTCGCCCTCTATAACATAACTATCACCTGGCATAAGCTCTTATTAACCTTGTCTCCTACGACGCCGTTCTGCTACACGCAGCCTGGCATTAGCCCTGCGCAGAGCAGCCTCCGCTCTTGCCAGGTCTAATTCAAAGCCCGCGCTCTCGCGTACACGCTCCTCTGCTCTGCGGCGGGCGGCCTCTGCTCTCTCTATGTCTATCTCCTCAGACCGCTCCGCAACATCTGCGAGCACCACGACTTTATCGGGTCTGACCTCTAGAAAGCCTCCCCCTATGACAAAACTATACTCTACGCCATCCTTACGGGCAACTAGCTCTCCATAAGAAAGTGCGGTAAGCAGCGGCACGTGATGGGGAAGGATCCCCAGCTCCCCATCTATTCCAGGCGCGATCACTATATCAACAACGTCTGAAAACAGAGAGCCCTCTGCGGTAACTACTTCAAGACGTATTCCGGGCATTAACTAACCTCCATACACCTCAGTACTATTGGCTACATCATTTAGCTTTGTTAACAGTATTAGCAATAGAAGATAGCCAGCCTTTTAGCAATTTATTATTCCTTTGTGAAATATACTGTGTTTTGGGACTGCCGAAAAGTTATACGGAATAAATCAAAGAACGGAATGCGACCCAATAATGGAGGCGACTCTTCGTTTGTTATAAGGTTTATCCTTATATTATTTAAGGGAGTCTCGGCAGGTGTGCCCATAAATAGACGGACTTTAATAACTTCGGTGTACAAAACATCCTTGACTATTGTTCCATCCGCTGTTACAAATGCGATATTCCTTCTTTTTGAATATCCGAATCTGTAAGGCCTAACATCCGCTGAGCAAAGAATAGCGGAATTTGCGGATGGTCAGCACCAGAATCAAGCAGAGCTGTTATAGTATACGTCTTTGCATCTTTAATTAACTGAATTGCTACAACAGGTTTAAGACCTGTTCCAAGATTAGGTACAACTCCATATCTGGTGAATGTATCTTCGCTGGCTGGGAAAGGTGTACTAGACGTCATTTAATTACCATGATATTTCTTTGATCGAGCTTGGGTACAAAGTAAACAAAAGGATCTTCTTGGTTTGTTTCGTCTACATACGTGGATAGTTCATCCAAAGACGCGCTGCCAAAAAGCACTTCTCTACCCTCTATAATCACCCATTGACCGGCAAGGTCAGATAGCTGCTGAATACCAGCTTCGGAGCTAATGTATTCGATCTCTGGCTTACGCTGCGCAGCGTCACTAAGATCTGACACTCTAAAAAGGCTAAAAACCAGCGGGTTACTCGCCTTCCCTTGCAAGATATCATCGAGTTCCTTCTTACCCTCTAGCTCATAAGCGGCCATATCATTATAGACGCATAGCCACAGTCCATCTAAAGTGGCTCCTCGTTTTTGTATCGAATCCCGCATTTCGGTGAACCAAGATCCTCCTGTCAGCAACACATCCACCCCTACTACTCTCATTCCGTTACCTACAAACTCTATCGCTGACGGATAAGAATAACTGGGTATGCCTGTCAATACTTCTGCCACCTTGGCAAAGTGAGAGGCTGAACCGCTGGTATAAAGAAATGCATCAACATTACGCAAAAGTTCTGGCTGGTCTTTTTTCAACTGCTCGATCCTATGTTTAAATGCTTCCAATACACTCGCAAATAGCCTACTATTACCAAGAACGTCACAAGCAAACCACGACAACCGCGCTTGACCGTCTCTCAAGTTAACAACATGGATAGCTCTAGCCACCCATCTAGTCAGACTATGGCCTCTCAACAAGTTGGATTTTTCCAACTCAAAGCTCTTATCGTGCCTTTTCACAATCCTTTCTTCTGCAAGTTGGTTAGCCACAGACTGTATACCCTCGGAGGTTGGCACATAGCTTAATCGCTCTGCAAGATTATCGGCGGATAACAAATCATCCAAAACATATGCAGTAACTAACTGTGACCTAGAAACTATAGGCTTAAACTTAGTTGACATAGAAAAATCACCTCCTCCCAAATATTATAACACTCTATCTCAAATTCCCAGAATGCAAGAGGCATAGCCGATTTCCTTGAAGATAGCGTCTTTGCTCTTTACTCTTCCCGCATCTCCTTGGCCTTTTCCACAGCCTGCTCTATAGTGCCCACCATGTAGAAAGCGCCTTCAGGAAGGTCATCATGCTGGCCCTCCAGGATCTCCTTAAAGCCCCTGACCGTCTCCTTAATTGGAACATACTGCCCGGCTATTCCAGTAAAGGTCTCTGCCACGAACATAGGCTGGGAGAGGAACCGCTGGATCTTTCTGGCCCTGGAAACAATAAGCTTGTCCTCGTCAGAAAGCTCGTCAATACCCAGGATTGCGATAATGTCCTGAAGGTCCTTGTAGCGCTGAAGCACCCTCTGGACACCTCTGGTAACGGAGTAATGCTCCTCGCCCACTATTCTAGGGTCGAGTATACGAGAGTTAGAGACCAGTGGGTCTACGGCAGGATACAGACCCTGCTCAGCGATGGAACGCTCCAGTGCGATGATCGCGTCCAGATGGCCGAAGGTAGTGGCAACACCGGGATCAGTATAGTCATCAGCAGGCACGTAGATAGCCTGCAAGGAGGTGATAGAGCCTTTATGGGTAGAGGTGATCCTCTCTTCAAGCTCGCCCATCTCAGTAGCCAGGGTGGGCTGGTAACCCACTGCGGAGGGCATACGGCCAAGGAGAGCCGATACCTCCATACCTGCCAGAGTATACCTATAAATGTTGTCTATGAAGAGAAGGACGTCCTGTCCCTCCACATCACGAAAATACTCAGCCATTGTCAGGCCGGTAAGGGCCACCCTTAAGCGCACTCCAGGAGGCTCATTCATCTGGCCAAAGACCATGACCATATTGTTTATAACGCCTGAGTCTGTCATTTCATGCCAGAGGTCGTTACCCTCGCGTGAACGCTCGCCCACACCGGCGAATACGGAGTAGCCTTTATGGACAGTGGCGATGTTACGGATGAGCTCCTGGATGATCACGGTCTTCCCCACGCCAGCGCCGCCAAGGGCGCCAATTTTACCGCCCTTGGTGAAAGGAGCTATGAGGTCAATAACCTTCATCCCCGTTTCCAAGATCGCGGCGCTGGTCTCCTGGTCCATGTAGGGAGGCGCGATTCTATGGATTGGCCAGCGTTCCGGGGCGTTAACTTCTCCACCTCCATCAATTGGCTGGCCAAGCACGTTGAACATCCTGCCCAAAGTAGGACGGCCTACAGGCACAGATAGGGGTAGTCCCGTATCATTAACCTCAGCGCCGCGCTGGAGTCCATCGGTTATATCCATAGCAAGACAGCGGACCCAGTTGTTTCCTATATGCTGCTGGACCTCTGCAATAAGGGTCTTATCACCCATTGGTATCTCAACGGCGTTGTAAAGGGCAGGTAGTTCGTCCTGAGGGAACTCTATGTCTATGACTGTACCGATGATTTGTGCGACCTTACCTTTAGCCATATCTACTCCTTGTAGTGGTCCTTCCCAAAGGGGAAGGACGAACTGCTTAGACTATGAGTTCAAGATCTCTGTTAGCGTAAAACGCCCCGTAGCGTAGTACTTGACGCTCGCTACATCTCTTTCTCTAACAATATCCAGTTTAACCATACGTTCTAAAGACATAAGAAATCTTTCGTTGTCGGTAACCCACCCCGCAGCGCTGCTGTAGTCGTAGTCCTTTGGAGAGTCTGGGATCTTAAATATCTCTCTCAGTTCCGATAATGAATAAGCTTCATCCTGGTGTGATTCCATGAAGGAATATATATTTTGCATTCGCTCTTCTAAATCAGAGTCTATACCTAGCTCGAATTGTCGTTTTGTGATTGGCATACCCCACCATTTATAGTATTAAGTTTATCGTTTGTACTAACAGAGCCTCGAGACAGGTTCGAGTGACCTATTTTACAAAAGTGAATACCCCTCTCCCAAAGACGAGCGATGCACATTAAGATATACATACCAATATGGGGTAGGGGCGTATCTATGTGTACGCCCTAGTCATCACCAGCTAACCATCCAAGACTGTAAATGCGCCTATTAAGTCAAGGCCAGGGCAGACACGCAGGTACTGCCCCTACAATATGATTATTCGCATCACCGTAAAAGCGAGAGGGAACAGCCTCAAGTCGAATTCAAGGAACGACTATCCGTAAGCGCCGTATTGGACTAGGCTATCACCCCGCTTCCTGGTCCGCCTTAGGCGGATGCTGGTCCGTCGTGACGTTGTACATGCTAGCCTGTAAGGACAGCAGCGCCACCCACGATGTCCAGAAGCTCCTTGGTAATTGTCTCTTGACGCACCCTGTTAGCCAAAAGAGTAAGGTCTGTAATAAGCTCTTTAGCGTTTTCAGTAGCATTGCGCATAGATACCATTCGAGCAGACTGCTCACTTGCTATATGCTCTAACACTGCGTGGTATATTTCCATCTCTACGTAGCGTGGAAGCAAAGCCGCTACTATAGTGGCAGGATCAGGCTCATATAGATATTCAAGTGACCACTGGGCCTCTTCCTCGGCAGGCTCAACCGGGAGCAGTTTTTCTACAACTGGCCGCTGTACTACAGTATTTACAAACTGGGTATAAGCTAGATATACCGCGTCTGCATACCCACTGGTAAAGTCCTCCATAGCAACTCTAGCTATAGGGATTGTATCTAACAAGCTGGGCCTGTCGCCCAGAAAGCTGAAGTCAGCCCTGACCTCTCTTAAATAGCGCATCATGAAGTCTCTTCCGCGCCTGCCAACCGTGATGGCGCTGGCCGGGAGTCCGCTCTGAAGAATATAGCTAGCGCTGAGGCGGTTCATGTTAGAGTTTAGGCCGCCACACAGCCCCCTATCTGAAGTAATATGAATTATTTCGATCCTTTGTACCGGGCGCCGTTCCATCAAAGGATGGACTTCGTCCATCCTCTCGGCTTGCGCTGCCAGATGTCCTAATACACCTTTGATCTGCACGGAATAGGGACGGCCGGCAAGCCCGCGCTCCTGGGCGCGGCGCATTTTGGCTCCAGCTATCATCTCCATGGCATGGGTTATTTTTGCGGTATTCTGAACGCTTCTTATACGTCTGCGTATTTGTCTAAGGCTAGGCATAGGTCTTCTCCATAAGGAGCATTATTCAGTTAATTATTCAGCGGTGAGGGTCACAGCGGAAGACCGCACTGTCTGCACTTTGAGGGCACTTCCTGGCGCCATCCGGGCATCTCCTGGGTCCAGCGACCACAGCTCAGACACTTTTTAGCCCGATTGCGGTCGCCCTCAAGGCCCCAGTAGCCAAACCAGCCCTCATTACACCATTTTCTAAATCCTGGCATCAGCTCTTTCTGATGGAACTCATTGTTAACCCATCTATCTATAGCTGCCGCGTCCTCCCAGACCACAAAAAACAGATAATAGCGGCCTTCTCTATGGTACAGACGGTAGTCTAAACACCCATCGATACCCCGGACCCCACCTTCCGTCCTATCTATAAGCTTTAGGAACTCTTCTTCCGATTCCTGGTCTTTAAACCCAAACTCTACAGTTGTTAAAATCGGCGGCATGAGACTCCTAGATGATCACGCAAGGGTCCTTTCCTAAAGGGATGTTGTACCCATCGCCTGAGAGCTTGTGAAAAATCCCGCGTAGCCGTTTGTTGAGGCTCTCGAAACGAACGGCGGTGTCCCTTCGAGAGCCTCAGGGAACACCTCTAGCAAAAACTCACAAGTTCTGAGGCGGACCTCCTACGATTTGCACGATGATGAGGAGATACTGTAGGGGCATTCCTTGTGGACATCCTGGTCTACAGGACTGCCGAAGCTTTGTACTCTTGTACCGCCTTGGTTATAGTCGCAGAAAGCTCGTCTGAAAGGGCCCTCTTCTCTATGATCTCTGAATATATCTGTGGATAGTTGGCCTCCACAAAGCGGTAAAGTCCCTCTTCCCAGGCGCCTACTTTGTCTACAGGCACATCATCCATTAGACCGTTGATACCGGCAAAAACAGAGACCACTTGTTTCTCAAAAGAAAGGGGAGCAAACTGTGGCTGCTTCAGCAGCTCTGTTAGCCTCATGCCTCGCTCAAGCTGTCTTCGGGTGGCAGGGTCAAGGTCTGCTGTACCAAATTGGGCGAAGGCGGCCAACTCACGATACTGGGCCAGGTCTAGCCTTAGCCGTCCAGCAACTTGACGCATCGCGCGTCTCTGCGCTGCTCCGCCAACGCGGGATACAGAAAGACCGACGTTCATTGCCGGCCTGATGCCGGAGTTGAACAGGTCCGCCTCTAGATATATCTGGCCGTCTGTAATAGAGATAACGTTTGTAGGAATGTATGCGGAGACGTCTCCGGCCTGGGTCTCAATAATAGGCAGAGCTGTCAGGGAGCCACCGCCATGCTCGTCATCCAGCTTGGCCGCTCTTTCAAGAAGCCGGCTATGCAGATAGAAGACATCACCAGGATAAGCCTCGCGTCCGGGAGGCCGGCGCAGCAACAATGAGAGCTGACGATATGCCCAAGCATGTTTGGAAAGGTCGTCATAAATGATCAGGGCGTCTTTGCCCTGGTGCATAAAGTATTCGCCCATAGCACAGCCTGCATAGGGCGCAAGATATTGCATAGCGGCAGAGTCCGCAGAGTTAGCGGCCACTATAATGGTATGCTCCATAGCGCCGTACTGCTCAAAGACAGCCGCCAACTGGGCCACCTTAGCAGTCTTCTGCCCGATAGCTACGTATATGCAGATAAGATCGCCGCCCTTCTGGTTGATAATAGTATCAACCGCGATGGCCGTTTTACCCGTGGAACGGTCGCCAATAATTAGCTCTCTCTGGCCTCTGCCAATGGGTATCATGCTGTCGATAGCCTTGATACCGGTCTGCACCGGAGTGTCCACGCTCTTTCTTAAGACCACGTTAGGGGCTACGATCTCGACTGCACGGGTGTGGTCGGTATTTATCGGACCTTTTCCGTCAATTGGCAGTCCTAAACCGTCAACAACACGGCCAATCATGGCGTCTCCTACAGGGACCTCCACAATTCGTCCGGTGCAGCGGACTTCTTCGCCTTCTTTGATATGGCTGTAGTCTCCTAGAATTACGACGCCTACGCTCTCCTCTTCCAGGTTAAGAGCCAGGCCCATAACACCGTTGGAGAACTCTACCAGCTCCATAGCCCGCACCGAGGCCAGACCATGGATCCTGGCTATTCCGTCGCTTACTTCTACCACTGTGCCTATATCGACAGCGGTGATCTCCGCACCAAACTTTTCGATCTGTTCTTTGAGTATGGAAGTTATATCATCTGCACGTAGGGTCATATTGCACCTCGTCCGTCTATCTGTCTATTTCAATCCTCACTCAGCGCTGAACTGAGTGCAATAGGGCGTATAGATGAAGTTTAACAACTTAATCCGGTAATGTCGGCTGGTGGGAGAGACTCCACCACAGGCTGAAGCCTGTGGCATTGAGACATATGCCCCGGGCTTTTAGCCTGGGGTACCGCTGCACACACTACCTTATTAATTTTTTTTAACTTTCATCGGGCCGACGGCCCATCTTCACATCCTCGGATTACCCAATTAATAGGCTAAAGATCATATACGCCCCAACAAAGAGTCTGAGAAAGCCAAGCCTCAATCACACGCCAGCCAGAGACCTCTTCATAGCCTGGAGCCTTGTTCTAGTGCTGCCGTCTATAATCTTATCGCCTACCCTGGCTATCATACCACCTATTATAGATGGGTCTACTCTGGTCTCCATCACTATCTTTTTGCCTGTAAGCTGGCCCAGCTTGCCGGCAACGGCTTCTTCCTCTTCTTTAGAGAGGGGAATAGCCGTTGTCACTGTAGCCTGCTCTATACCTCTATGCGCGTTCAGAAGTCCCTCATAGTTGTTGACCAGACTGTCAATCAACTCAACTCTGCCCTTTGAAATAATCAAAAGCACGAGATTTAACACTAACGGCTGAATGCCCTCTAATCTCCGCCTAGCTACTCGCTCTTTTTCGCTAAGAGGGATACGAGGGCTGTCCATAATTATGGCAAAAGCCGGGTCTTTAGCAGCCTCTCCCAGCTTTTTAAGGTCTGCCATCCACTGGTCTAGAGTATTATTTGCTAGAGAGATCTCAAATGCCGCTTGGGCGTATCGCTTTGCGGACCCTGATGCTGGCATATCCTTATTGCCTTCTCAGGAGAGGACTTTCTTCCAACACATCGTCGATCAAGCGCTTATGCCTCTCTTTATCTAAGGATTCATTTATAACTTTTTCTGCGGCAAGAATAGCTATATCAGCGAATTCACGCCTCAAAGCTGCCAGGGCAGTCTCACGCTCAACCTGTATCTCTGCTCTAGCCCTCTTCATAATAGTCTCAGTCTCTTGCCTGGCTTCCTGGCGGGCGCTCTCCTTGATCTGCTCACCGAGCCTTTCCGCTTGAGCAATTAATACCTGACCTTCCTGACGGGCTGTGTCCATCTGGACTTGCAGCCGCTGCTCTGCCTCGTTGGCCTCTCGCCTAACTGACTCCGCAGCCTCCAGGCTCTCTCTTATGCGCTCAGCCCGCTGGTCTAACATGTTGATGATGGGTCGGTAGGCAAACTTAGAAAGTAAGACCAAGAGTATTATAAAGCTAACAATCTGGCCTATTAATCCTGGCACATTAATGCCTAAGGCTTCCACAATCTTATCCTCCCTCAGTCCTTTGGCTGAGTTCTACTTGTAGCCTGTGCCCCGCAGGGTATGATCCGCCTAAAGGCGGATCGAACTACAGGTATCTAAGTGAATATAAGTATGATGGCAATAACTAGAGCATAGATACCGATAGCTTCTGCGAAAGCTATTGCCAATATCATGTTAGTTGTTATATAGTTCCTGGCCTCGGGATTACGTCCTATGGCCTCCAGAGCCTTGCCGGCAAGAAGACCAATGCCAATGCCGGGGCCTATTGCTCCTAAACCCATAGATATCCCCGCAGCCAATAGTTTTACTGCTTGTGGCTCCATTAACTCCTCCTTCTAGAAGAAAAAGAATATTTTTATTTCTTACTACTTCTTAATGAGACTCTGCATGTTCAGCGTGCTCCTCACCATGGCTCGCCACAGCCATAGTGCTGAACACAAGGGTTAGGCCCGCAAACACCAGGGCCTGTACAAATCCAACGAAAAGCTCCAGCCCCATGAATGGGAGCACGCCAACAAAAGGGACAAGCCAGGCTATAAAGAGCAACAGCACCTCACCGGCAAACATATTGCCGAACAACCTGAAGGTGAAGCTGATTATCTTTGCAAACTCTCCTATGGTCTCCAGGAGTCCCACGTACAGGTCTAGAAGGCCAAAGCCTATTCGTCCCTTAAATATTTCTCCAACCCTTAAGAACCGGCCACCATAGCTGAAAGGGCCGTTGGCCTGTATACCCCAGAACTGTATGAACAGCATAGCAATTAGAGCAAGACCTAGAGTTGTGTTCAGGTCTGTATTGGCTGGTCTTAACGCCGGGACAAGTACCCCATTTATCATACCCTCAGGGGTTTTAGCAGGGTGAGCCACGACAGCGCTGTCGTCATCCTTTGCTGCCTCTGGTTGAGGCATTCCCGGGAGGATCAAAGCGAGCTTAAGGCCGCCTAAGTTGACCTCTTTAAAGTCCCTGGGATTTCCATGCTCCACATTGGACACAGGGCCAATGGTGCCAAACCCAGGGAGAAGGCCGAGCCAGGCGTTGGTTATGATAAACAGGAATATCGTAGCAACCAACGGGAAGAATTTGCGTCCGTTGTGTTCTCCTGCGATGCCTACGACAAAGTCCAGTAGGCCCCCTACAGCCGCCTCCATAAAGTTCTGGATGCCGGAGGGGATTAACTTCATACGACTGCCGTTGAATCCGGTGGCAAAATAGAAAAGGGTAAGAAGGACTGCTATGGTGATCCACGCAGTGATGAAGGTGTTACTAAGAGGGAATCCAAAAGGATGGGCTATTATTTCTGCGGGAACTATGACCTCGGGCCTGGGACTACGTACCTGATAGCCTGCCGCTGCGAGTATGGCTACAACTACTACTATACCTAAAACCTTTATCATATAAAAACAGTTAACTCCCTATGTCCCCTTGTTGTTCTCCTTCTCTTATCGCCCGTGACACCATGCGATAAAGGCCAAAGAAAGCTGCTAACAATCCAAGGGCCAGTCCTATAAGGATAAATAGAGGGGCTGTATCCAAAAACCTGTCTAGCCACACACCAGCAAACACCCCAACCAGAATACAGGCGGCTATATACCATCCCAGCCCTACCAAGCGTAAGGCCATTAATACTCGTGGCGACATAGCCATCCCCTCGGAATTTAACTTTGCGAAGTATATCACATACCAAATATCCGATCAACAGTTTATTACAAGATCGTTGCAGGTCGCAGATCATTTAGTCTTAGTAGACCACTCTAGCAGATGCATTGTCCTACCCAGAGTTAATTCTATATACTTACACTAAGGTAGTATGATTCATATAAGATAAGTGAGAGATAGACTGCTGGCTCATTCAAAGAGCAAGCTGTCATAAAAAGTTATGGAAGAAATCAAAGATAATAAACTGAAGACTATTGAGGAGACCTCCGTACGAATACTGGTGGTAGATGATGACCCAGCTATATGTAGCCTCTTACATAGTTTTCTCCAGGAAAGCGGTTATTATGTGATGGTGGCAGAGACTGCAATAGCAGCGCTCGGGTTCATTACCTTAGAAAATCCCGATTTAGTATTACTTGACCTACATTTGCCCGTGATGAGCGGCGAAGATGTCATAGAGCTTGCTCGGCAAAAAAAGGAGCAAAGATTTGCGCTCATTGTACTTAGTGTCTCGGAAGATATCGCGGGACCGATCAGAAGCCATAGGGGTTGACGGCTTCATCGCGAAACCGTTTGATTTAACGTAGCTCCTGGACGTTGTTAAGAGCCACACGCGCAGGAACTAAGGTCTAATGAATAGCATTTAGGAGACTTAGTTATGATCAGGACCGCTGTAATTCTGGCGGCCGGTTGGGGCACAAGACTTCTACCAGCCACAAAGTCTATTCCAAAAGAGATACTCCCTTTAGTAGACAAGCCTATAATTCAGTATTCTGTAGAGGAAGCCAGCAGAGCGGGGCTGAATCGAATAGTCATAGTGACAGCAAGGGGTAAAGGATCGATAGAGGACTATTTCGATAAAGCGCCGGAGCTGGAGGAACTGCTGGAAAAACGCGGCGACGAGGCTATTCTTGCAAAAGTCAGATATCCTTCTGAGCTAGGGAATATCTCCTACGCCCGTCAAAAGGAGCAGTTAGGAATAGGACACGCTATTATCTCGGCCAGAGATGCCATAGGAGAGGAGGCCTTTGCCCTCTTTTTCCCAGACGACGTAATAGACCATCCGGCGCCTGCCATAAAACAAATGCTTGATGTGCAACATAAGCACGGCGGCAGCGTTATTGCTGTAGAGAGAGTGCCCAGGGAGATGATACCCAGCTACGGAATAGTTAAAGTGGAGCCTGTAGAAAAACGAGTATATAAGGTCACCGGTCTTGTGGAGAAGCCAGCTATTGAGGAGGCCCCTTCTGATTTAGGCATTGTAGGCAGATACATCTTATCTCCCGGCATTTACGATGCTATCGAGAAGACGCCTCCTGGCGCAAAAGGAGAGATACAGATAACAGACGCTCTACAGATACTTCTGGACAAAGAGCCAATATACGCCTACGAGTTTGAAGGCGACAGGTATGACACCGGCAACTTTTTTGGGCTGCTCAGGGCCAACATTGCTCTTGGGCTTAAGCACCCGGAGCTGGGGAGTAGGTTAAAGGAGTATTTACGGGGTCTTGAGTTGTAACTATGAGATTGCACGAAAATAAATCTATACCACCAAAGACTGATAGATCTTAAAAACTGACCATTATCAAATTCTACAGTACACCCTCACCCTAGCCCTCCCTTCGAGAGCCTCAGGACAGGCTCCCATCAAGGGAGAGGGAACAAGTCTTTTCTCCCTCCCCTGGCGGGAGGGTGTATAGACGGGAGGGGGATAACCGATATAAGGTTGACTTTTATATTTAGCTGTACACAGCTTGGGTTATTCTTGTGACCCTCTCACAGGAGCCGTACAATAATTTAAGACAGGGTAAAATTCTCTTTATGTTTAAGAGGAGTTTTTTCACAAGCGGAAACGTTATCTACCTGGTGGCAGCCTTCACCATTTTTATATATTTGATGTTCTCTATTGGCAGCAGGACCATCCAGCTTTACGGCTCGAAAGCCGAAGCCGATGGACTGAAAGAGGAGATAGCTGCTTTAGAGCAGGAGAATAAGCATTTATTAAAAAACAAAGAATTGGTAACATCGGATGCTTACATCGAGAAGATGGCAAGAGAAGAGCTAGGCATGTCCAGACCTGGCGAGCAGCCGGTCATTATCCTGTCTGATGCCGACAAGTCTTCAGAAGCAGAAAATGCTGCCACTACCGCTAAGGACCCCAGACCCTACTGGCGGCAGTGGTGGGATATGTTCTTTGGGAATTAGCGTGCTATTCAAGTAGCAAGGGCCAAGTAGCAAGCCTTTGAAACCCGCGATTGGTAACTAGAGATTCATTCCTTGCTACTTGTAACTTGCAACTAGAGACTAAGGGGCCAAGTCGCAAGTAGCAAGCCTTTGGAACCCGCGATTGGTAACTAGAGACTCGTTCCTTGAGACTCGTAACTTGCAACTAGAGACTAAGGGGGCCAAGTCGCAAGTAGCAAGCCTTTGGAACCCGCGACTTGTAACTAGAGATTCATTCCTTGAGACTTGTAGTAACTTGCAACTAGAGACTAAGGGGCCAAGTCGCAAGTAGCAAGCCTTTGGAACCCGCGATTGGTAACTAGAGACTCGTTCCTTGAGACTCGTAACTTGCAACTAGAGACTTGAAGCTAGAATGATCAACCTAAATCAAAAGAACGAGAAAGCAGCGGGCGCTCTTCAGAGAAGGGTAGCCCGTTTTCTGTCTAAAGAGGGTATCATACATCCGGGAGACTGCGGAGTCGTTGCGGTCTCGGGTGGAGCGGACTCTTTATGCCTGGTCCATATCTTGAGCTCTTTAAAAGACCAACTGGGAATAAAACTAACCATAGCTCACCTGGACCACAGCTTACGAGGAGAAGAGAGCGAGATGGACGCGGTCTTCGTCTTAAAGATAGGCGATGAATTAGGACTACGGTGCGTCATCGAAAAGAGAGACGTCAAGGACTACAAGAGGGTGTCCAAACGGTCATGGGAGGAGGCAGCGCGCAGAGTCCGCTACGAGTTTCTGGCGGAGGCCGCAAAATCGGTAGACGCTGACTGGGTGGCGGTGGGGCATACGGTAGACGATCTGGCAGAGACCGTGCTAATGCACGTAATCCGAGGCTCCGGCGTCTACGGACTTAGAGGCATGGAGCCGGGCAGGCCCTGGCCGTACCCGACCGCCCATTCCAAAGACCTGAGGCTGATAAGGCCCATATTAGAGCTGACAAGAAAAGATACCGGAAGCTACTGCGACGCCTTCAATCTAGAGCCTCGCTTTGATACCTCTAATCTGTCGGATACCTATACCAGGAACCGCATTCGCTCTCAATTAATGCCGCAGCTTAAACAGTACAATCCAAAGGCAGCAGAAGCCTTAGCACGCCTATCACGTGCTTCAGCACACCAGGTGGAGCTTTTAGACTGGGCGCTTGAGCCGATATGGGGTGATGTCGCACGCGACGGTAAGTCTATAAGAATAAAGGCCAATATCGTGGACTTTATCCCTTACGCCCTCCGGATTCACCTGGCGCGAAGAGCAGTTACATATCTCCTGGGCGACTCAGAAGGGATATCGGAGGCACATCTTAAGGCCATACTCAAGACAATAAAGGGCCGCGCCGGGACTACAGCCAACCTGCCAAGAGGAATGACGGTAACTAAGGAGTATGGAGCTGCCGTATTAAGCCTCGACGCGGAGGCGGATAAATTCCTCCCACCACTTTTAGAGGGTGAATATAAAATCTCTATTCCGGGAGAGACACAGATACCTGGATGGACCATAACTACTAAGATTGTGTCTATCGCTGGCCTGAAGGGCGGGCCTAATCAACATATGCACGCGCGAGTTGATTCGAATGAAATATGGTCTGATAGGTGGCGCGCAGTGCTGGATTATGAGAGTGTAAGTGCGTACCTAATGGCGCAACAACATAGGCCCGACCTTCAAGCCGTCGGGCCGTCGGACTATCAACCTATAGGTGATTACTTAATACTGCGAGGGCGACGCCCAGGAGACAGGTTTTATCCCCACGGTATGGAGAGCAGCAAAAAACTACAGGACTTTATGGTGGATGCCCATATACCCAGGGACCTAAGAGACCGTGTGCCGATTTTTGTTGCCAGAGATAAAATCATATGGGTAGCGGGATGGAGGACTGACGACCGGGTAAAGGTTACACCAAATACAAAGAGGATTTTAGCAATTGAGATGAAAAGAGAATCAGGTACTTGATCTATCTGGTATACTAATATAATGATTAACACATGGGGTACTGCCATAATATCAAATTACAGGTGATTGCCTTGGATATTAAGAAGGTACTGGTTGCAGTAAGTGGCGGCAGAGCAGACGAAGAAGCAATTACTCTAGCGTGCAAGCTCGCTAAGCAGAGCAAAGCTCAGGTATACGCTATATATGTTATAGAGGTGAAGAGAGCGCTCCCGTTAGATGCAGACCTGCCTATGGAAAGCACCAGAGGAGAAGAGGTATTAAGCCATGCTGAAACCACGGCTGCGAAACAGGATTACGCGCTTGAGATTGAGCTATTGCAGGCCAGGCAGGCTGGACCTGCGATAGTAGACGAAGCCAGGGAAAGAGGGATCGACCTCATCATTTTGGGGATGGACTACAAGACCAACTTCGGCGAATTCACTCTTGGTAAAGCAGCGCCCTATGTATTGAGAAACGCTGCTTGCCGGGTATGGATATGTAGAGAGGCAGCCCAAATACATGTCTGAGGAGAGACCGCAGTGAAAGCCATAATAATGGGATGTGGCAGAGTCGGCGCACAGATCGCTAACATGCTGGATGCAGAGGGCCACGACGTAACCGTATTGGATCTGGACCCAACCAGCTTCAGACGCCTTCCTTCTAGCTTCAAAGGTAAAGCTATGGTAGGCAATGGTATCGATCAAGATGTTCTAATAAGGGCCGGAATTCAGGATGCTGATTCCTTTGCAGCCGTGACCCAGGGAGACAACCGCAACGTGATGGCTGCGCAGATAGCCAAGCACATTTTTAACGTTCCCAAGGTGGTCTGCCGTATCTACGATCCCATAAGGGAAGAGGTCTATCACAGCCTTGGCCTGGAGACAGTCAGTCCTACAACTGTAGGGGCGCGCTTGATCAAAGAAGCCCTGGAGAGGTAAAAGGAGTCTGCTATGTACGTCATTGTAGTGGGAGGCGGAAAAGTAGGCTTTTACCTGGGCAAAGCCCTTCTGGAAGAGGGCCATGAGATCCTCATAATCGAAAAAGAGGCCAGAAAGTGTCAGAACATATCAGAAGAGCTGGGCAGTATAGTTCTCCAAGGCGACGGCTGTGAAGTAGCCACCATGATAGACGCCGGCTTCTCCAGGGCAGACTGGGTTATTGCCGTGACCGGAGACGATGAAGACAATCTTGTCATATGCCAGGTGGGCAAGCTGCGGTTTAACGTTCCCAGGACTGTAGCCAGGATCAACAATCCAAAGAACGAAGCTATCTTCAAGAAGATGGGCATAGACATAACAGTCAGCGCCACAAACGTGATCCTGGAGCATATCCAGCAGGAGCTCCCTTACCATCCCATGCTGCATCTTATGAATCTCAATAACTTTGGCCTTGAAGTGGTAGAGGTAAAAATACCTAAAGGATCAAAGACCGCCGGCAAAAGGGTCCGAGACCTTCCTCTGCCCCCGGACAGCTTGCTTTCTCTGGTAATAAACAAAGTAAGAGGGCCGCAGATCGCCAGCGGTGATACACTCTTAGACGAGGACGATGAGGTGCTGGCCGTAACCAAAGCTGAACACGAGGCGGCGCTGCGTAACGCGATAATGGGCGTGTAAATGGCAGAGTCTACAGAAAAGATTAAAAAAAGGGTCTTTTACTTAGGACCTGTAGGTACGTTCACAGAGCAAGCCGCTCTTGAATATGACCCAAATGCAGTGCTAATTCCCGTCGATAGCATACCAGAAGCATTTGCATCAGTAGTCACATCTGGTGTGGCAGATGAAGCAGTGGTCCCAATAGAGAACAGCTTAGAGGGTCCTGTTATTTATACCGTCGATCTGTTGATCCACGAGTCTAAGCTGATGATACGCCATGAGTTAGTATTGCCTATAGAGCAGTGTCTCATAGTGAGACAGGGCACCTCACTAAATGAGATCGAGGCTGTATTCTCTCATCCGCAGGCCCTGGGACAATGCCGCAAGTTCATCGAAAAGTGCTTTCCTAAAGCGCAGCAGATCGCCGCCCTCAGCACTACTGCTGCGGTCAAAGAGATGCTGTCCCACCCTAAGGGCGCTGCCATAGCAGCAAGAAGGGCGGCTGAACTCTACGGGGCCGAGATTATTGCTTATGGCGTACAAGACAACAGCAGCAACGCCACTCGCTTCGTAGTATTAGGCCACACTGACCACGAGCCGACCGGACGGGATAAAACATCTATTTGCTTCTCCATTAAAGAGGACAAGCCAGGCGCGCTGGTAGAGATCTTGACGGAGTTCTCAAGCAGAGGCATCAACTTAGCCAAGATCGAGTCCAGGCCATCGAAGGAAACCCTGGGGAAATACATTTTTCTGATCGACCTGGAAGGTCACCGCCTGGACGGTAAAGTATCGGAGGCCCTAAAGCAAGTGAAGAAACGGACAACGCCGGAGCACTTCAAGATCTTCGGCTCTTATCCTCAGTACGTATCAGCCGCAGACTAATCAATATGACTCAGCGCAAACCAAAGCCGATTCCAACTACCCCTTCTGTACTCCGATGGGCACGGCTCTATCGTGGCCTCAGTATTGCTCAAGCCGCTAATGAACTAAGGATCGGCCAGTCAGACCTACGTGCGCTTGAGCAGGGCGATATCAAGCCGGATGCTTCTATGTTGCGTAAGATGAGCCAGGTCTATCGCCAGGTAGACTCCGTGCTTCTTTTGAGTGAGCCACCCGCCACTACAAACCTTCCTACTGATTTTAGAACGGTAGGAGGCGTTACTGCCGATCTGTCTGAAGCAACAATCTGGGCAATCAGGGAGGCTCAGCAACTCCAACGATTCATTAGCGAACTTACCGAGGATGATGATGAGATTATTACCATCCCCAATATACCGCACAAAACTACCAGTGATGATGCAGAGGTCGTGGCCTCGAAGGAGCGAGCCCGCTTCCAAGTCACTCTCGAACACCAACTAAAGTGGCCAACGCAGGAAACCTTTGGGCGATGGCGGTTTAGAATGCAGACCAAGGGCATCTTGGTGTTGATTAAACGTATGCCACGGGAAGATTGTCGGGGAGTCTCACTCACAGGCGAAGGTCTTATACCTACTATCGTCGTCAACGCCGTCGATGTTGAAACAGCTAAGACCTTTACGCTATTTCATGAGTACGCCCATTTGATGCTTGGCAGCGCAGGCGTTTGTATTCGTGGAGAGGACAATACGGATCGAGGCTTAGTGGAGAAGTGGTGTAACCAATTCGCAGCGGCGTTCCTGATTCCAGCCGATAGCCTGCGAGATGTCGCGAGAACCAAGTTCAACGTTACTGGACTAACCGATTGGCACCTAAATGATGTACGCAAGTTAGCAGTGCGGTTTAAGGTCAGTCGACCCGCTATGGCACTACGCCTGCAAGAGTTGGGATTGGCCCCCGCGAACTTCTATGATAAGAACAAGCAATTACTCAACCATTCCGAGCAATCTCCAGAGCGAAAAGCAGAGGTTAAGAGCCTCAAACGGCCACCAGGATGGAGAGCGCGGCAAACGTTTAACGAGATCGGCTTTTCTGCCGCCGAAGCTATCATTGGGGCGTATAGAAATCAGGTAACGGATATAACGGAGGCTGCTGACGCGCTCGGTCTCAGCCTAGAAGACTTATTTGGATTGGAGGATCGGGTTGAGGTAGAGCGGGTTCGTAATGCGGGGCTATGACCCAAAAGTCGCTTCTGCCTGTCTATCTGATGGATGCCAGCCCTATTATAAGACTAGACGGGATGGATAGACGGCCCCCTACGCCACCAGATTTCACGATAACAGAACGTGCCTTAATATGGGATGGATTAGAGGAATTTGCCAAAGATGGCCGTTTGCGCCTCATCAAGCAAGTGAGAGAGGAACTTAGCCGATGGCATCCGCAGGGATTAGCCCGACTAATGGCTTTCCCTGGTTGCCGATTCGATATGCGGCGGACTCAAGGGGTAACTCTTGAGTATCAGAGAATTGTTACAACTTACCCAGACCTTGCGCCAAAAGCTGGTGGCCGTGACCCCGCCGACCCTTGGCTGATAGTAGCCGCACAGAAGTATGGTTGGACTATTATAACTATGGAGCTTTCCCTTAAAGCTCGCTCGCCAAAGGCGCGGAAGAACTTGCGCATACCAGATGTACTTGATTACGAGAAAATGTTGCCGTGCTTAGACTTGCGAACAGTTGCTAATCATGAGGGCTGGCTTACTTGATGCGGGGTAGTGCCTACTTGTTCTGATGGGATAATTACTATTCTTTATATAGGTTTAGGTATTCCTTCAAACACCTCTTTTGTCCACTTTGATGGCACATAGGCTGCCGCCCGACCTTTACCGGAGCGCACCAAAAGGCCCTTTTCTATTAACCTAGAGAAATCACTTACAGCAGACTGATGAGAGCGCCCTGTAGTATACCTATACTCTCGGTTGGTGACTCGGCCCGTCCGGCAGGCCATAAGAAGCATCGTCATCTGGGTAAGTGATAGCCCCTCTGACTGAAAAGCTTCTTTTAGACCATCTATCTCTATTGCTACCTCCTGCTGGTATTGCAGGGCGGCACGCGCCTCTGCTATATGCGCCTGGAGGGAGTATTCTAGCCACGGGCTAACGTCTTTTGGCGGAGAGTAGTGTGGACCAAGGGATGCTGAGAGCGCGCGATAATATGCCTGACCGTCTCTACCAAAATAAGCTTCCAAAGATACAAAATGTTGTGACCTGAATCCTTGTTTATATAGCAGCAATGATTCTAGTGCTCTGGCAGTCCTGCCATTTCCATCCAGGAGTGGATGGATGGCGACCAAATTAAGATGGGCAAGGGCAGCTTTCAAAACTGGAGAGGGTTGGTCAGGGATGTTCAACCACTCAACAAACTCTTGCATTAGAGTTGGCACGTCTTCCGAAGCTGGCGGTAGGAACACCCTGCGCCCGGATGCTGTATCGACTACATAGTTTTGCTCAGTCCTATATTGTCCCGGGGCATAGGCCCCTCGGAGAGATTTGGTAATTAGGAAATGAAGGTGTCTTATTGTATCTTCGGATACTCTACCAGTCCTATCCTGAACAAATAGTTGTATATAAGAAAGAGCTTCACTATAATTTCTAACCTCCTGTATCTGATTTTCAGGAGCGCCCACCTTTTCCCCTGCGAGCAGGCTTTTAACTTGTTCAAGAGTAAGCGTATTTCCCTCTATTTTTGTGGAGTAGTGTACAGCTTGCGCTAAAGTATGCCTACGCAACTCGATAGTATATTCTTCCGGGAGTCTTGCATAGGGGTCTAACTGGTGCCTGGCTTCTTCCAGTTCCTGTAAATTTTGGGATGCAGCCATGGTAGGTTGGAAGTATGTATATAACATATTGATGATTTACCTATCTTTTCGTCAATGCTTGATGATTTATTCATCAACTACTGATGATTATAGATTATAATCATCAACTTATCGATCTATATTTCCTTAGACTCCCCTACTTGACTTATATAATTGCGAAACATTTTGCCGTGTGTATAATGAAGCTAAGTTTCAAAGAATAAGGTCGTATGAAATGCTGCTTGTACTGGATATCGGCAATACAAACGTTACCGTTGGCATATTCGATGGTGAAGAGCTACGCGCTACTTGGCGGCTGGAAACAGACATCCACAGGATGCCAGATGAGTACGCAGCGATTATGATAAACCTTATCTCGCATGCAGGCATAGACCTAAAGGATATAGATGAAGCCGCTATCTGTAGCAGCGTGCCGCCCCTTGTCACTACTTTTAGTGAGGTGTGCCGACGCTATTTCAACACCCGGCCACTGGTTGTCGCAGCCGGGATTAGAACAGGTATCAAGGTACTTTATGACAACCCAAGAGAGGTTGGAGCAGACCGTATTGCCGATGCCGTAGCTGCTTACAAACTGTATGGTGGCCCTGTAATAGTCGTGGACTATGGTACTGCGATGGTCTTTGATGCGGTGTCGGCAGAGGGAGAGTACCTAGGTGGCGCCATCGCTCCTGGGATAGGGATCGCCCTGGACGCCCTGTTTGAGCGCACAGCCAGACTGCCAAGGATCGAAATGGTACGACCCAAGAGCGCCATCGGCCGCAATACGATAGCCAGCATGCAATCCGGATTTATATTGGGCTATATAGGTCTGGTTGAGGGCCTAGTGGGTAAGTTCAAGGAGGAGATAGGTCCCAATGCCAGGGTGGTGGCTACGGGAGGTGAGGCCGAGCTTTTGGCTCCACAGACTCCCTGTATAGACCTGGTCAACCCGGACCTGACCTTGATTGGCCTCCAGATAATCTACGAGCTTAACAGAGTATAGGGTAATCTGTCATTCTGAACGAAGGGAAGAATCTCGGCCTTGGCTAATAGATTCTTCCCTTCGGCGCTGCTCAGGACAGGCGCCGCGCTGCTCCTCAGAATGACAGGCTGATTGCCTTTCATCATATATTATGAAAGCAGTAGCCGGCTTGACGGATTTTATTGGACTACTTATTGTGAGTTTCTAACTAGAGGAGGGGCGAGATGGTGTTAGCCAACAAGCGTATAGTCCTGGGAGTAAGCGGAAGCATAGCCGCCTACAAAGGGGCTGACCTCGCCAGCAAGCTGGTGCAATCGGGGGCCATTGTCGACGTTATCATGACTAAGGCTGCAATGGAGTTTGTTACTCCTCTTACCTTCCGCGCTATAACCCATCGCCCGGTTGTCACCGACTGGTATGATTCCTCTTCAGAGTTAAGCATCCAACACGTACAACTAGCTGTAGAGGCAAATCTCTTGCTGGTGGCTCCAGCCACGGCCGATATTATCGCCAAGCTGGCCCTGGGAATAGCCGACGACCCCCTGTGCGGCACTGCATTGGCCACCCAAGCGCCTCTGGTCATAGCCCCAGCTATGGACGCGCATATGTACAATAACCCCGCCACGGCTGAAAACGTAGCCAAGCTAAAGGAAAGGGGCGCGGTATTCGTTGGACCGGGACATGGCAGGATGGCCTCAGGTCTGGTCGGCTATGGAAGATTGTCTGAGACCCCGGAGATCATAGCCGCGGTGCGGCAGGTCCTGGGCAAGCACGGCGATCTTGCCGGGAAGCATGTAGTGGTGAGCGCCGGACCTACCGAGGAGCCTATAGACCCGGTCCGTGTCATCACCAATCGCTCTTCAGGCAAGATGGGGTTTGCCATAGGAGAGGCCGCCCGAGACCGCGGCGCAAAGGTCACCATAATAGCCGGCCCAGTCTCGGTACCTTATCCTTTAGGTGTAGAGATCGTCCCAGTCCATACCGCCCTGGAGATGCGAGACGCTGTGCTGACGAGCATCCGGACCTGTGATGTACTGATCATGACGGCGGCCGTAGCAGACTACAGACCCGTTACCGCTGTGGAGCGCAAGATCAAGAAAGAGGACATGTCCTCTCTCACCATAGAGCTGACCAAAAACCCGGATATCATATCCGAGGCAAAGGGGGACTTTGTCAAGGTGGGCTTTGCTGCTGAGACTGAAGATCTACTGCGTAACGCCCAGACCAAGCTGCAACAAAAGGACATGGACCTGATAGTGGCGAACGATGTCACAGCCCCCAACAGCGGCTTTAACGTGGACACCAACAAAGTGACCATCCTGGAGCGCTCCGGAGAGATGTTAGACCTGCCACTGATGACAAAGGAAGAAGTGGCCCACAAACTCCTGGACCGCGTAGCTATGCTGCTCACTCACCGCGCGAAAAGGCCCGCTAAAGCCACAGCGCTTTAAGTAAGCCCGTTTGCGTAGAATAGTCTAAGGCGCTACGCCGGGTGTTATGATAGGTGTCGGTAATATACTGCCGCCATTGGTGGTCCTGGTTGGAGTAGCTATAGGTGGTGGTGTAGTAGGCGACGCCTGCGGTGGGGTTGGTATTATGGTAGGGATCATTACCGGTGTAGGGGTGGCCGCAGGGGGTGGCGGCGTTGGCGCCGGACTTGGGGTATTTGTCCCGCCTCCGGGCTGCGTGGGTGTAGGGGACACAGTCTGTGGTGTAGCTGTCCGTGTCGGTGGAGGTGGTGGAGCCGGCGTAGATGGAAACACAAACTGGGTAGGCGTAGGAGGCAAAGTACTGGTAGGCTCCTGAGTCGCTGATGGAGCGGTTGTTATGATAGTTGCTGTTGCTGTAACTGTGGGCGTCTCCGGTATAGTATTTACAGAAGCATCATTACCAGACCTATAACGCAAAAATGTGGATATACCAAATACCCATCCTGCGCTTGAGATAAGCATCAACACCACTAGCCATATATAAAGGACCCGTTGGAGCCAGGAGCCTGTTTGCCATAATCTTATCAAATTCACTACGATACCAATAATTAAAAATAAAATTCTTTGTTATTCTACCTCAAACACTGCCTGATACAAAAGAGACTTTAAACTATAGGCGGTTCTGCCATTGACACTGCCGAGCCAAAGCCATAAAATGATTATGCTTTACCGAATTATAAATGGGGGGTTAAATGCAGACTACCAGTAAAGAATTAACTTTAGGCGAGGTCGCTACACAGTTTTTGACTAAAATGGTTGGCAAGCAGCGACCTATAGACCAGCAAGAGATAAATAGATTTGTTCGCTGGTATGGCGCTGACCGCTCCTTAAAGCAGATCACTTATCACGATGTTGAGAACTATTCTGAGCGCTTTAGCGCCAGCCTAAAGGATGCAGCGGAGGTGCTAAAGCCTCTCAAAGATTTCTTTGCTTATGCAAAAGATGAAGGTCTGCATGCGACTAACCTTGGCAAGAGCATTAAGCTGCGCAGGAACCCGGCAAGAGATACGATTATTACCAAAAGAGAAATAACAGAACAAGAGATCATAACCAAAGAAGGATTCGACAAGCTAACGGCTGAGCTTGAGTCTCTGAAGTTTGAGCGAGTCAATATAGCGCAAATGCTGCGGCTTGCTATGGCCGACAAGGACTTTAGAGAAAACGCTCCACTGGATGCTGCTAGAGAGCACCAGGGTATGGTCGAGGCCAAGATTAGAGAGCTAGAAGCCATTCTCAGGCGTGCACAGGTGTCTGATTCAGTTGGAGGCGATGGCTTCAGGGTTAGTGTCGGCAGCACTGTGGTAATAAGAGACCTCGATACCAACGAAGCGATGAAGTATACCCTGGTCCATCCTAACGAAGTCAATCTTGCAGCAGGTAAGATATCGGTAGCCTCTCCCACCGGTAAGTCACTACTGGACCGAATTGCTTCAGACATCATAGAGGTAGTGGCGCCATCCGGCGTGCTGAAGTATAAGATAGAATCTATAGGTGGATAATGACGGCATAGACCGTCTATTTTTATAACTTACAAAAGCAGGTCTGGTTATAGCCCTCTAGGTACCATGCTTAGAGGGCTAGTCCATTTCCGGTAAAGAAGTATATAAGTTGACCGTTTGTTTATAATCACACTACAATTGTTTTATATCTCGAATGGGATAAATATTGATATAAATGAGTCCTTATATCCGAATTTGATGAAGGGTGGAAAGTTTGGTAACTAGTACAACAATTGTTAAGAATATAGGTCGTTTCGAGTTAAAAGAAAATTTGGGTAGTGGCAGCATTGCTACTCTCTACAAAGCATACGATACACGGCAAGACACGGAAGTAGCGCTCAAAGTCTTCTACGCCTACTTTACTAAAGATACCCCGGCCCTCGATGTCCTTAGACGAGAACTGGATATCCTAAGCTCTCTCCGCCATCCCAACCTTGTCAGGGTATATGAGTATGGCGAAGACTCTGGCTATATATGGGTGGTCCAGGAATATGTAAGTGATAAAACTCTTAGGGATTTAGTAGAGGGAAAGGTCAGACCAGACCTGGCCCTCGATATAGGAATACAGCTTGCTGATGTCCTGGGAGAGGCCCACAAGCTGGGGTTAGTTCATGGCGACATAAAGCCCAGTAACGTCTTTTTGTCGGAACGGGGCCACGTCAGGCTGTCAGACTTCGCTATGGCCCCTATGGTGGCAATGCTGCCTTTTGCTATGCGGATGGGGATGTCCACCCCTATGCCGGGTTTTATGTCACCGGAGCAAGCATCCGGCGTACAGTTGGATGAAAGGAGCGACGTCTACTCTCTTGGCCTGCTGCTGTACTGGCTACTGACTGGAGATATCCCCTTCTATGGCAATTCCCCTGAGACTGTCTATGCCAAGCAAATGAAGTCTCCCGCGCCTCCTCCTTCTCAATTCAACCCTTTGGTATCCGCTGGTCTGGACAACATACTAATGAAGGCATTGGCCCCATTTCCTACCATCCGCTACGGTAGTATGAAAGACTTCAAAGAGGATTTAGCCGCTGAGCTGGAAGCTGCCAAGAGCCAGGCTATGACCACCTTTGAGACTGGGCTTAACTATGGGAAGAAGCTCGCACCCGTGACCATACCTTATGATGACTCGGACTCTGTAGTGGAAGCCGATAGTATCGAGGCTAGGCGTAGGGCTTTTAAGTGGATAACCTGGACCTCACGATCTATGTCCCGGCGAAAAAGGATCATTATATACTCGGCCGTTTGCACTGCCCTCACACTCTTCCTGGTATCCTATTGGACCTATGGCTACGTGAAGGCGAACATATCCTTTCTACCGCCTCCGGTCTCCGCCGCAAGCCTCGATGAGTCAGTAGGGCAGTGGGCGTCTCACCGAGGCGATCTCCTAAACTCAGGGTATCGGGTCGCTCTACCTACGCCAATAAAAGGTAATGTTAAGTGGAAATATGCAATCAACGGGCCCTTCTATAACTCACCGATTGTGTTGGACGATAGAGTATATATTGGCACTGGAGACAACCGCCTCATATCTCTTGACGACTCCAATGGAAGTGTAGCCTGGGAGTGGAAGACCACCGGACCCATGGACGCTTCGCCTATAGCAGCGGATGGCCGTATCTATCTTGGACTTAGGGATAAAAGGATAGTCGCCCTTGACGCCACGAGCGGCAAGGAGCTTTGGGACTTCTTCACAGAGAACCCTATTTTGGCATCCTCTACGGTTAAGGACGGAATTCTATATGCGGGGTCTGGAGATGGCGTTCTTTATGCCCTGGATGCAGCTACCGGCGACCTGCGCTGGAGCTTTGCGACAGGATCGTGGATCCTGTCTACTCCTGCGTTTATGGATGGCCTGGTTGTTACGGGAAGTGAGGATGGATGGCTCTATATAATCAGGGCTTCTACAGGAGCAAAGGTGCTTACGTATTACACAGGAGGGGCTATACACTCCTCTCAGGCGATAGATGATAAAAAGAGGATATACGTAACAAACAGGACCGGCCGGATATGGGCTATAGATGGTAACGCCAGGGATGAGTTTCTTGGCAAGGAGCGTCAGGGCGTGCACGCGCAGTTCTACTTGTGGAACATTGCTGATCCACCTCCACCACAAAAGGGGACGTTATGGGGCACACGCAAGCGCGGCGAAGTCCTTACTTCACCGGCGGTTGCCAATGATATGGTTGTTGTTGGGTCCACTTCCGGAAAGGTATATGCTTTTAATGCCGCAGATGGCTCACCGGTTTGGGAGTCTGCCATAGGCTCGCCCGTGTCATCCGCACCCACTATCGGAGATGGAGTGATATACATTGGCGATGACAGCGGAAAGCTGAATGCTTTGGAGTTTGCCAGCGGCAAGTCCCTCTGGTCAGTCCAGTTGGATGGCAAGGTGCGCAGCTCCCCAGCCTTAGGAGATAAGGCACTGTATGTGACCACAGAATCAGGGGTTCTGTACGCTATTGAATAGATAGAATCCCTCACCCTAACCCTCCCTTCGACCCGCCTGAGGCGGGAGGACAGGCTCCCAGGGGGAGAGGGAACAATCTCTGATGGAGTAAAATCTTCTGGAAATAGGAATTATTGGACTTCCGCTTAGCGGCAAGACGACAGTATTTAACGCTCTGACTCGAGGCCACGCAGAGGTGGCCTCATATCGCCAGGGGGGACTGGAGCCTAATCTTGGCGTAGTTAAGGTGCCTGACTCAAGGGTGGAGGCGCTGACCAAGATGTACTCTCCGAAGCGTGTAGTCCATGCTGAGGTGAAGTATGTAGATATAGCCGGCTCGCCGCAAGTGGGTAAAGGCGAGGGCTTCAGCGGCCCGTTTTTAAACTACCTGGGTGGAGTGGACGCCATCATTCACGTGGTCAGGGCCTTCAGGGATGAGTCTGTGCCACATGAGCTTGGCTCTATAGACGTGCGAAGAGACATAAGCGCTATGAACCTCGAGATGTCCTTCTCCGATGCTCTTATTTTAGAGCGAAGGATCGAGCGGATAGGCACCAGCATGAAGTCTGCTAATGCTCAGGAGAGGGAGGCGGCGCTGGTGGAACAGTCCTGGCTAAAAGATGTAAAAGAGCTTTTGGAAAAGGACGTGCCCCTGCGTCAACAACAGTTGACTGAAGATCAAAGACGCTCGCTAAACAACTTCCCGCTGCTTACAATTAAGCCTCTCATAATTTTGATCAATATCGAAGAGTCCGATATACCTAAGGCCGAGGAAATAGAGTCCAGTCTGGCCGCTGAATTTAGAGGCCCGTATTGTGATGTGCTTGCTCTGTGCGGTAAAGTGGAGATGGACTTGGCCCAGATGGAAGAGGAAGAGGCGGCAGAGTTCCGCAAGGAGCTGGGCATAAACGAGGAGAGCGCCCTGGATAGGTTCATTAGAAAGTCTTATGAACTCCTCGGCTTAATTACGTTTTTGACCGTAGGTCCGGACGAAGTACGAGCCTGGAGCATTCCCAAAGGCATCCTGGCGCCACGGGCCGCTGGAAAGATCCATTCCGATATAGAACGAGGTTACATCCGGGCAGAGGTAGTGCCCTACAATGAGCTTATAAAGGGCGGAATGGTAGAAGCGAAGCGGCGTGGTGTGGTAAGGTTGGAGGGCAAAGGCTATGAGGTCTTAGACGGCGATGTGGTCAACTTTCTTTTTAATGTGTAGAGATTGACCTGCCACTCGCAGGCTAATAATTCTTAACAACTTAATCTGGTAATATCGACTGGTAGGTGAGAAGTCGTATCTCCTTCCCGCCAGATGCTTGATGCACATTATCATAATGTAGGGGCAGACCTGGGGAGCCTGCCCTGGTTCCAACCCCATCATGCTAGAATTATAGATGCATTTACAGTGCCGACAGGTCGAGTATCTTCGATCTTAGGTGGTTAGATGACGATGATTAGGGCACACACATAGGTGCGCCCCTACCACATCCGATATATATTAATTTGCATCACGCATCGATGGGTGAGGGCTAGGGTGAGGGTGAAACCCAGCTTACCTGCCAGAGACATTACCTGATTAACAAGTTAATAATCATAAGCCCGTAGTACACAAACTCATAGCCTATATGTTGACTGTTGCGACCTATCGCTTATAACCAGGAAGACCATAACATGCTAGACAGTGATTTTTATATAGACATGAAAGAGGTGAAGGAGCTTATAGAGACCTCTGATGTCATACTGATTCGGTTTGCGACAGTGGACAAGAGACTGCTTATAGACAACCGCTCTAATAACTCAGTTGGACCTAAAATAGTGGCGGTTAGCCGTGCAAGCTCTGTAGAGGCGCGGTTTAGAGAGCTTAAAACGCTCCGTCCTCAGTTTCCTTTGCCAGAACACATCATGTCCTTTTACTGGCCCAAGTCTGTTGGCAGCATGAGAAGCATGGGTGTTATCGACATAATTACAGATAGGCTCAATGGTACCGGATATCAAGAGGAAGCTGGGCGCTGCCTTGAGGTACTTTCTGATCTGGAGAAGCTTGAAAGAAACCAGCTAATTTCCGCCATAACCGGCGAGGGATATAACACTATATGGCAGAGAAAGTAGCCGCCGGAAGCGAGCTAAACACCAAATACTTAGTGGCCTTTTCCAGAGTCCCAGGTATTGGACGAGCAAAGCTGGCACAGATGGAGAGCCATTTTGGTGAGCTTGAGCGGGCCTGGGGCGCTGATGGAAAGGAGTTGGCGGCGGCCGGTCTTGAGCCAAAACTTGTGCACGAGATCATCTCCCGACGACCTAAGCTTTCCCCAGACGGCGAAATGGAGCTGCTTGAGCGCCACGGAGTAGCCGCTATTCCAAGACAGGACCGGAAATACCCGCCGCTTCTGAAAGAGATCGATGATCCTCCTCCAGTGCTATACGTTAAGGGAAGTATTTTGCCTCAGGATGCTACCTCTCTTGCGGTTGTCGGGACCAGACGTGCGACCGTTTATGGTAAGGAAGTCACAGCCAGAATAACTGCCGACCTGGTCAGAGCAGGAGTTACTATAGTTAGCGGTCTTGCCAAAGGCATAGATACTGTGGCGCATCGCTCTGCCTTGGAGGCTGGCGGCAGGACTATAGCTGTATTTGGCTGCGGCCTGGATATAATCTATCCCGCCGAGAACACCAGGCTTGCTGCCGAGGTCCTGGACCACGGCGCTTTGATCAGCGAGCATCCTATTGGGGTCAAGCCGGAGAGATACCATTTCCCGGAACGAAACCGTATAATGAGCGGAATCAGCCTAGGCGTGTTGATCGTCGAGGGTGATGCTACAAGCGGCGCTACTATAACTGTAAGGAGAGCCGCTGACCAGGGAAGAGAGGTGTTCGCGGTGCCAGGCAGTATATTCTCCAAGAACAGTGAAGGGCCTCATCGTTTTATCCAGGACGGGGCCAAGCTGGTGACAAGAGCCGAGGATATCCTTGAAGAGCTGAATCTTACAGTAGTTGGACAACAGCTTGAGATGAAAGAATTGCTTCCAAGCTCTACCGAAGAGGATACTCTACTTAAGCTGCTCTCTGCTGAGCCTCGCCATATTGACGAAGTCACTAGACTGTCCGGACTCCCAATAAACACCGTAAGCAGCACCCTGGCAATGATGGAGCTAAAAGGAGTCATACGACAAGTGGGACAGATGAGTTATGTGTTAAGATAGCCTCCATTGTGTCTTAGATCATTTGTTGCCCGCTTTGTGAATGATATACATAAACTATAGAATAAAGATATGGTCCTTGATAGGATTATTATCAAGTAGCCGTCAGTCGTTGACACATAGAGGTGATTTTAAAAAGAAATGGCATTTGAATTAGTAATAGTTGAATCTCCCGCGAAGGCCAGGACGGTTAGCAGCCTGCTGGGAGGAAAATACAGAGTAAAAGCTACTATAGGGCACGTACGAGACTTGCCCAAGAGCCGCATGGGTGTGGATGTAGAGCATAATTTCACTCCCAAATACCTGATTCCACAGGACAAGAAGAGTGTGGTGAAGGAGATAAAGGATGCGGCCAAAGACGCTTCTGTTATTTATCTGGCTACAGACCCGGATAGAGAAGGAGAGGCTATCTCCTGGCACCTGGTGGAGGCGGCAGACCTGAAAGTGGACCAGATACGGCGCGTGGCCTTTCACGAGATCACAAAAGAGGGTGTTGAAGAGGCTATGTCCAAGCCAAGGGCCATAGACATGCATATGGTCAACGCTCAGCAGGCCCGCCGCATACTGGACCGGTTAGTCGGCTATTCTATTAGCCCTCTTCTCTGGCGTAAGGTCAAAAGCCGGCTGTCCGCAGGCAGAGTGCAGTCTGTGGCGCTCCGCATGGTTGTAGAAAGAGAGCGAGAGATCGAGAACTTCGTAAAGCAAGAGTACTGGTCTATAGATGCTCTTCTCTCAAAGATAGCTAATAACGGGAGGAAGCCCACCAAAGCTATGTCCTTTACCGCCACTCTTCTGGGACTGAAGGGCGACAGTAAAGAGGAGTTGGAGCTGCACAGCGAGACTGAGACTGAAGCAATAGTAGCTGAATTAAGGAACGCCTCCTACTCTGTTGCAGATGTAAGAAAAGGCAAGAACACCAGGAGAGCGCAGCCTCCTTTCATTACCAGCACGCTTCAGCAAGAGGCCTATCGCAAGCTGGGATTTGGCGCTCGCCAAACTATGTCTATAGCCCAACAGCTTTACGAAGGTCTTGACGTCGGCAGCGAAGGACAGGTCGGGCTTATAACCTATATGCGTACCGATTCCACCAGAGTATCTGAGAACGCTATTAATGAGGCGCGGGAATACTTGCAGGGTAAGTACGGCGGCGAGTACGTTCCCAAGAGGCCCAATGTTTATACCAAAAAGTCCAAAGGGGCGCAGGAGGCCCATGAGGCCATAAGGCCGACCTCCATACTCAGAGAGCCGGACCGCATAAAACAGTATCTTACTTCCGCCCAGTTCCGTCTCTACGATCTTATCTGGAAGCGCATGGTCGCCAGTCAGACCACACCAGCAAGGTATGAGACGACCGCGGTAGACATAGATGGAGCAACCCAGGACAAGACTTATCTACTCCGAGCAAACGACTCAGTTATGGTCTTCCCCGGCTTCACAGCTATATACAGCGAAGGGCAGGACGAAGATGAAAAGGATAAACCTGATAATAATAAGAAACTGCCGGAACTGTCCGCCGGAGAGGCGCTTAACCTTCTAGAATTGGACCCCAAGCAGCACTTCACTCAGCCGCCACCAAGGTATACGGATGCAAGTCTGGTGAAAGCGCTAGAGGCCAACGGCATCGGCCGTCCCAGCACCTATGCCTCAATCATGTCTACTATTCAGGATAGAGGCTATGTAGAGCGTGTAGAAAGGCAGCTTAGGCCCATGGAAATGGGGGTCGTGGTCAACGATATCTTGACTGAGCACTTCCAAGAGGTGGTAGACATAGGATTCACGGCAGGAATGGAGGCGGAGCTCGACCAGATAGCTTCTGGTAGTGAAGACTGGGTTGGAGTGGTCCGTGACTTTTATAAGCCTTTTGCAATATCTCTCAAAAAGGCTGATGAAAATATCGAAAAGGTGGAGATAGTCCCCGAATGGACCGGCGAGGACTGTGAGCTATGCGGCAAGCCACTACTGGTACGCCAAAGCAAGTACGGAAGGTTCATAGCTTGCAGCGGATTCCCCGGATGCAGATACACGCGGCCTATACTAAATACTATCGGAGTTACCTGTCCCCAGTGTGGCGGTGATCTGGTGGGAAAACGCACCAAGCGGGGCCGAACTTTCTATGGCTGTAGCAACTATCCTAGCTGCGGCTTTGCATCATGGGACCGGCCATTGCCGGAAAAGTGCCCGGAATGCGGTGGGCTTATGGTGCAGAGCGGCTCTAGCAATGCCCGATGTACTCAATGCAGCCAGACCTTTAGCATGGATGCCATACAAAAAGTCCCGGTGGCTACTCCGTGAGGCTTCTTGTCCTGCACGGTCCCAACCTGAATACCCTGGGCACAAGAGAGCCGGAGGTATACGGACATCTGACTCTACACGATATAGACGGTATGCTTAAAGATAGGGCCGCGAGACTGGGGGTTGAGGTATTGGGGTTTCAGTCGAACAGTGAGGGGTCTCTGATAGACTTTATTCAGGCCCATGCTCCAAATTCTGATGGCATATTGATAAACCCTGGGGCCTTGACTCATTACGGCCTGTCTCTTAGAGATGCGCTGGCTGGCGCCGGACTGCCGGTGCTTGAGGTGCATCTCTCTAATGTTTATGCAAGAGAGCCTTTCAGACATAGCTCTGTCATAGCCCCAATCGCTGTGGGCCAGATTTCCGGACTGGGCTGGCGTGGCTACGTCCTGGGGCTGGAGGCCCTGGTAGGAATAATAGAAGAGAGGAAAAAAGATGAAGGATAGGATTCTTAGGCTGCGTGAGGAGCTTGAGAAGAAGGGGTTGGACGGGACCATCGTTACCCAACCGGAAAATCGCCGTTACATGAGCGGGTTCACCGGTTCTGCCGGTTATCTTATCGTTACTAAGAACGAGGCCCTCCTTATTACCGACTTCAGGTATACAGAGCAGGCCGGTATTCAGTCTCCAGACTATACTATCGTGCGCTTAACTGGTGGAATAGATAGCTGGTTCGACTCTACAGTACGGCCTCTGGGTCTAAAGAAACTGGCTTTTGACGAAAACAACGTAACTTATTCTCAACACAAGGAACTAGCCAAAGCGGCCTCATCCGTATCTGTAGAGCTAGTACCGGACTCCGGTACCATAGAGGGCCTACGTACAATAAAGGATGCTGATGAGCTTGTTGCTCTGGAGCGCGCGGTTGCGGTGACGGACGAGGCCCTGGTGGCCGTGGTAAGCGAGATGCGTCCCGGTATTACCGAGCGAGAGGTAGGCTGGCGGCTGGAGAAGTATATGCGCGAGCACGGCGCCGAGGGGCTTGCTTTCGATACTATAGTTGCTGCCGGCCCGAACGGCGCTCGTCCCCACCACAGGCCCTCTGATCAGGCTATTCAAGAGGGTGAGCCTATCGTGATAGATATGGGAGCCAAGGTAGATGGGTACTGTGCTGATATGACCCGCACAGTCTGCATAGGTAAGCCGGATGACACCTTCAAGCGTGTCTATGATATAGTCCTGAGCGCCCAGTTGACTGCCGAGGCTACGATAAAGGAGGGGATGACTGGTGGTGAAGCGGATGGAATTGCCCGAGATATTATAGATAAATCCGGCTATGGTGAGACCTTCGGCCATTCCCTGGGACATGGCATTGGACTGTACGTTCACGAGTATCCCAGGTTATCCAAGCCATCTCAGGACATATTAAAGAACAACATGGTGTTTAGCGTGGAGCCTGGCATTTACATCACCGGCTGGGGCGGAGTCAGGATCGAAGACCTGGTTGTTTTAGAGAACGGGGCGCCCAGAGTTATCACAAAAGCCCCTAAAGACTTGTAGTGAGGCTCTCGAACTAATTGGCGGGCTAACAGGGCAGGCACAAGACCTTGCCCCTACGTGGTTATTGCTCTATACGTGTAGGTAACTTGTAGGGGCATCCCTTGTGGGTGCCCAACCCTGCGCGGATGTCAATGACGATGTTGATAGTGCAGGAACAACTGATAGGACAAGCAAGCCCCGGCCCCTTACGTGGAGGACTTATATGATTAGTACCGGAGAACTAAGGAAGGGAATAACTTTAGAGCTGGATGGAGTGCTCTATCAGCTTCTGGAGTTCCAGCACATCAAGGTCGGACGCGGCAGCGCGCAGGTCCGTCTCAAGCTAAAAGATATAAGAGGCGGACATACAATTGAGAAGACGGTGCAAGCTGGAGAGAAGTTTGCCCGTGCGCGCCTTGATCGAAGATCAATGCAATTCTTGTACGAAGAGGACTCGCTTTATTATTTTATGGACAAAGAGAATTTCGAGCAGACCGCTCTCAACAGGGAGCAGTTGGGGGACGCTCTGAACTACTTGAAAGATAGCTTTTCGGTAGATGTCTTATTCTACAATGACGAGCCTATAGGCGTTGAGCTACCTCTGTCAGTGGAGCTGGAAATAACGGATACTGTTCCCGGCTACCGTGGCGATACAGCCCAGGGCGGCACCAAGCCAGCTACTCTGGAGACCGGCCTGATAGTAAACGTACCCCTTTTTGTTAACATAGGAGACAAAGTGCGCGTAGACACTCGCACCGGGCAATACTTGGAGCGGGTGAGCTAGCTTGTTTAGGTTAGATTGGCACCAAAATGCCTGAGTATGAAGATCGCATCACCCATAATAAAGAGGAGAGGAATCTAGAATTCAAACAGTCGATGGACTGGAACCAACCCGAAACCAAGGGTAAAATTACAAAAGGCATCCTTGCTATGTCAAATATTCGGAACGGCGGCCTCATAGTTATTGGAGTGGAACAACAAGGAGAGGAGTTTGTTCTGGTTGGAATGGAGACTATCCATATTGAGTCCTTTACCCAGGATGGGGTCGCTAGCTATGTAGCAAACTTCGCGTCACCATATGTAGAGTTCTCGCTCACGAGACATGCGGTGAGCATAAACAGGTTTATAGTGATTGATGTGAAGGAATTTAGCGAGATTCCGGTAGTATGCCGCCAGGACGGGCCAGAAGGACTGCGTAGAGGTGCCATTTATACCCGTACTCGAAGAATGAACGAGAGCGCCCAGGTGTCGAGCGAAGCTGAAATGCGAGAGATATTGGATATGGCGATCGAGAAACGTATTAGAGCTTACTTCGCAACTACTCAGCGTGCGGGTTTGATTTCCGTCCCTTCTGAAACGGCTGAGCGAATCTTGCGCCAGCAAGCTGAAGAAGATCAGCGAAGATTTCAGGAAGAACTTCCACCAGAGTTATGAAATGACCACACTTAAGAACCCAACTATAGAGAAAATACACTCGCGTGGTTACTGGAGAGTGAACATCCATCCCACGATGTTCAAGAAAGACCGCTTCACTCTCTCTCAATGCACAGAAATAATGGAGTCCAGCGTGGTCAGGCTGCGCGTCTCGCCATATCCTTATCTACGCGAGGGAGAAATAATAGTAGGTGGCAAGGATTGGATAGAATGGTCGGGGGAGTATGACTGCTACATCGAATACTGGCGTTATTATAGAAGCGGGCAGTTCATCCACCATTTCGCCTGTTATGAAGACTGGATGCCTAGCGACAACATCACGACATCAGCTATACGTAAGCTACGGAAAGCGGGCGAATCTTACCTGTCTTTAACCCCTACTATCTTCAGCATAACCGAGATTTTTGAATTTGCTGCGCGCTTAGCCGCCAAGAATGCTTTCACTCCAGGCGCAGTACTAAGCATAAAACTGGAGAACATAAAGGACAGAACGCTCATTTGGGATTCCTTTCTCGGCCATACACTCAGTATCCCTACAAAAGTCCACATGGGGCTCCGTAAATCTCACATTCCTGAGATAGAATTCGAGGGGACATTTTCAGATACGGATTTACTATCACGGTCTAGTGAACTAGCTCTTGATGCGGTTGAATCAATTTTCGGGCAGTTCAATGTAGATACTTCTGCCCGCGATATATGGGCCCAAGAACAAGCTCGTCTATTCGAGCGAAGATGGTAAGGCATTAGCTGGAAGCATGTTTGCGGCAAAATAAGAGGATAAGATTTCTTCTATCTTTAGCAAGTGTGCTGGTGTTTGCCGTTAATTGTTAACATAAATCAATCGGAGAGAGGGACGTAATGTCGAGTATCAGGGCATCCCTGCAAGTTGCGGAGACTCACATATATTCCGTTAGCCAGGTTGTCCTTTTTCTTAACCAGTCTTTTGAGTTGCATCCGGTGTTCTCTGACTTGTGGGTTGGCGGCGAAATATCCAATTATACTCGCTCTTCCGCAGGCCATCAGTACTTCACTATTAAGGACGCATCAGCCCAGCTTCGGTGCGTCCTTTTTCGTTCCTCAGATTATGGAATATCCATAGAAAACGGCCTCTCCGTCATAGTACACGGCAGGATGTCTCTGTATGAGACAAGGGGTGAGCTTCAGGTCTATGTAGACCTGGTGCAGCTTGAGGGCGTTGGCGCTCTCCAGTTGGAGTTTGAGCGTCTGAAGGCGCGACTTGATAATGAAGGACTATTTGATGTCGCCAGAAAGCGCCCACTACCTCGGTTCCCGAGGCGTGTGGCTGTGATCACCTCACCAACCGGCGCTGTGTGGCACGACATCAAAAATATAACATCCCGACGCTATCCTATAGCTGAGCTTCTTCTTATTCCTGCTCAAGTCCAGGGTGAGAACGCGGCCCCTAGCATAGTTAGGGCTTTGTTGGAGGCCAATGCACTGGATGATATAGACCTGATTATACTCGCTAGAGGCGGCGGGTCTATAGAAGAGCTTTGGCCTTTCAACGAAGAGGTGGTTGCCAGGGCTATTTACGGCAGTAAGGTACCGGTAGTGAGCGCCGTCGGCCACGAGACCGACGTCACTATCGCCGACCTGGTGGCAGACCTCAGAGCGCCAACGCCCTCGGCAGCGGCAGAGATAGTGTTCCCTAATCTTATTGAGATCAAGTCTGCTTTATATTCCTATCAACAGGCCTTCTATGGCGGTATTGTAGAAAGGATCAGAGAGTCTCGTTCCATAGTCGAAGATGCTTTAGGATACATTCAGAGGCTTTTGCCCGACCTTGGCCGCCATAGACAAAGAGTAGATGATACCACCCGAGACCTAGAGATACATATCGATAAATTTTTGTCTACTAAGAGGTCACTATTAGCACAGGGAGAAGCTCGCTTAAAGACCTTAGACCCGAAAGCCACTTTGGAGCGTGGCTACGCTTTGGTACAGATCCGTAACAATGGAGAGGTGGTCTCTAAAACAGGTCAGGTCAAGAGCGGTGATTCTATACTGGTAACTGTATCTGACGGCTCATTTCCCGGTATTGTCGGTGGGTCAGCTCCCATCAAAAACCGCGCGAGCGTCAAGGGGAAAGAGAGCAAAGACCAGTTGCCGCTTATTATGCATAGTGAGTTAGATAAAGTATGAGTGAGCCAATTGAAAACGAAGATATTTCCTTTGAGGATGCCTTCGCCAAGCTTGAGGAAGTCCTTAGGTCTCTGGAAAGTGGCGGCAAGACCCTAGAGGAGTCCATGGCCCTGTACGAAGAGGGTATGCGTCTTGCCAAGCAGTGCCACGAATACTTGGACTCCGCTCAGTTGAGGATAACTGAGATCGCGTCGGGTATAAATAGCAATGGTGTAGTGGAGGACTTAAATTAAGATAATAAAAATCGATCTCCATCTTCATACGAAATACTCAAAGGACTGTGCAATGCCTCTCGAAGTGATTATAGACAGATGCGTAAGGCGAGGCATCGATTGCATTGCTGTCACCGACCACGACAAAATAGAGGGCGCTTTAGAGATGCAGAAGCTCGCGCCGTTTAAGGTCATAGTTGGGGAAGAGGTGAAGACCAATGAGGGCGAGATAATAGGGCTTTTCCTCAAGGAAAGAGTGCCTCCACTTCTTACTGCTGCGGAGACTATAGAGAGGATCCACCAACAGGGAGGTCTTACCTATGTGCCACATCCCTTTGATCGTATCAGAGGAGGACGGCTTAAAGAAGAGGTGCTGGAAGAGGTGTATGAAGGTATCGACATCATGGAGGCGTTCAACTCCAGGACAACCTTGCTCAGGGACTCGGAAAAGGCAAAAGCCTTTGGGCGAGCGAAGAACATGCCCCTTGGCGCGGGCAGCGACTCGCACACTCCGATAGAGATAGGCGGCGCCTACGTGGAGATGCCGGACTTCGAAGGGCCAAATGATTTCTTGGACTGCCTTAGGGAAGGCAGAATTGTGGGCAAGCGAGCTAATCCTTTAGTTCATGTGCCAACTAGAATTGTGAGGACGTTAAAAAGACTGCGAGGGTTGTGATGAATGGGGGACGTAATATTGTCCTGGTAGGGGCGCTTGTTGTTACGCTTGCTGGTAGCATACTGGCCTTTTTTTACAGAGAAAATCAAGAAGAGCCTATTGAGATCATTGTTCCCACTGTTACCCCATCAGTCGCTCAAGCAGTTAAAGTCCATATAGTGGGCGCTGTCCGCAACCCCGGTCTATACGAGTTAAAGGAAGGCGATAGGATAGAGGACGCAATACGTATCGCCGGAGGCCCTGTCCCCGAAGCCGATCTGGAGAAGATAAACCTTGCAGCAAGGTTAAGGGACGGCCAGCAGTTGAAGGTCCCTCGGATCGGAGAAGCACCTGAACCAAATGATCCAACCCATACAAACAAAGAGATAGACATAAATACCGCTTCGGCAGAACTCCTTGATACCCTCCCCGGCATAGGGCAAGCACGCTCAAAAGCCATAGTTGAATCGAGACTTAAAGACGGACCGTTTAAAGATATTAGGGACTTGGTTAGCAGAAAGATTATACCTCAGTCCGTATATGACGATATCAAGGATAAGATAACTGTTAACTGATACACTTCTTTGCATTATGAATTTGCGGAATATAATGTCGAAAGATATGTTACTCTAATGATGTGAGCAAGCTCAACACCGTTGCTATATAATTGGGTGTGAAATGAGGAATACGGACATGACCCAACCAGAACGAGAGAACGAGCCCTTTCCAGTCGAGATATTGACAGATATTCGCCCAGTGACTCCAGAGGAGATCGCTAGACGTCGACGTCTCTTCAAAGAAGCAATGCGCTTACGGGATAAGATTGTACTTAGAGGCGTGTCTACTGCTGATCTGATTCAGGAAGACCGAGACGAGTTGGAGTAGTAGTGTTTAGGCCGGATGGCTTATGCTCCTGTCTATCTCCTCCGCGGTTTTTCTTCTGGGCCTCTTTATAGGTCTGTATACCGACATGCCTATCGGTGTCGGCCTGTCCTTACTCCTTTTGTTCCTGCTTTATCTGCTTCTGTCTCTAATGCCATCTTTTGGACGGACCAAGGCTGGTCGCCTGACGGTTGGCCTTTGCTCTATCCTCGTAGTAGCTGTGCTCTGGCAGCAGGTCCACCAGTCTCAGCTAAGGTCTAATCCACTGCTTGGTTATGGGAGCGGAGCTACTATTAACGTAAAGGGGTACATAGATGAAGAGCCTCTTGAGAGAAAGAGCTACTCCAGGTGGCGTTTTAGAGTCGAAGAGATAAGTAAGGAAGAAGGATGGAGTGAGCATAGCTCCTTCCTTCTCGTTTACTCTCCGCGGTTTCCATCGCGCCAGTATGGTGAGAGGCTAATATTAAAGGGCACGTTGGAGGAACCGTCTAACACTTCTGGGATGGACTACAAGGGGTATCTTTCCAGGAGTGGTATACATTACATCATGGGTTTCCCATCTACAAAAGAGGATGGGAGCGTGATCACTCCTTACTCTCCAGTATCTTTCCTGCGGAATACACTGGCAGAGTCCTTGCAGAGTTCTTTACCGGAGCCGCAAGCCTCCTTGTCCCAGGGTATGTTGCTGGGCTTGCGAGGGAGAATGCCCAAGGACCTGCTGGATACCTTTGCGAATACCGGGACCACACACATTCTTGCTATATCCGGTCAGAATTTTTCTATGGTCATCAGCCTATTAGTATTGGGCATTACAAAATTAGTAGGCCGTAGACATCCCATAGGCTTTTCACTATTGCTGTTAGCGGTCTGGTGTTATGCTGCTTTGACCGGAATGCCGCCCTCTGTCCTTCGTGCTGTATTGATGGCCAGTCTTGTGCTTCTAGCTCTGTTTGTGGGAAGACAGCCTCACATTCTTAGCGCTATGCTCTTCAGCGCAGCTATTATGACGGCTTATGAACCATCTTTACTACTTGATATCGGCTTCCAGTTGAGCTTTCTTGCTACTGCTGGCGTACTCTTTATAACTCCTCCATTGCTGTCGCTTTCATCAAGGCTACTTGATAGGATGTCCAAAGTTAATGACTTAGGTAAATATCTGCTCTGGCTTCTTTCGGCATCTATCTTAGCTGGCTTTGGCGCCTGGATTACCACAGCCCCTATAATACTCGCTAACTTTGGTACGTTATCTCTGGTAGGCATTCCGGCTACCATTTCGGTCCTGCCGTCATTTGCTCCTTTAATAGGCTTATCGGCTGCTACCAGTCTGCTCGGTATCTTTGCTCCGTGGTTAGCTCAGCCTTTTGCCTGGCTTACCTGGATGATTGGTAGTTACATGATATTGGTAGTAAGGTTTTGGGAAGGACTTTCAAGCGGAACTCAGTCTGCAAACTGGTCGCTCCACTGGGGCTATTTAGCTGCCTACTATGTGGTCCTCTGTTCTATAGTCTGGCGGGTGAATTCTGCTTATAGAGCACGTATAGTACCCGTCAACATGCCCGCAAATAGCTTATGGCCTATGAATAGAGGCATGGCGCTTCGACTTCTTACAGCCATTTTGATAACTGCTAACGTCCTGGTGATATGGCTGCACCTTAATTTTGAGAAAAGACCACTTGAGGTGACCTTTATCGATGTTGGGCAGGGCGACTCTACACTGATTAGGACCCCTGAAGGAAAAACGATTTTGATTGATGGAGGCCCTGATCCTGATTTGCTGGTGAACAGGCTGGGGGGTATGTTGCCCTTTTGGCAGAGAAAGATAGACCTGGTTGTCCTGACTCATCCTCAAAGAGATCACCTCGCCGGGCTATTGGGAGCCGTCAAAAGGTACGACGTAGGTCATGTTATAGAGGGCATAGCGGAGACACAGATTAAGGAGTATAGCGAGTGGCGCCGCATTATGGCCGATAGAGGAGTGCCGGCTACCAGGGTAAACGCAGGCGCTGTGATGTTATTGGATAGTGATCTAAAAATAGATGTAATGTATCCCAAGGCATCGAGCTATCAGGGCTACCAGGGAGATATTAACAATCTTTCTCTAGTGCTGCGCCTCGTTGCTCCGGATGCTAGTTTTTTACTTACCGGCGACATCGAAGCCCTGGCAGAAAATGAGCTGGTACATGGCTCAGAAACGCTGACAAGCTCGGTCCTAAAGGTCGCTCACCATGGCAGTGGCACATCCAGCACAAAAGAATTTTTAGATGAGGTCTCGCCGCAGGCGGCTGTGATATCGGTTGGAGCTAATAATAGCTTCGGACATCCACACCCGGAAGTGTTAGAGCGGCTTGGAAAGATACGGACTTTTCGCCTGGACAAGGATGGAAGCGTGAGGTTTGTGGTAGAAGGACCGAAGCTAAAGGTACAGCGACTGCGCTAGGGTGGGAAGAACCACAGGCTAGAAGCCCTTCGAGAGCCTCAGGACAGGCCTGTGGCATAGTGGTCCCAATGCTGCGGGGCTTCAGCCCGTAGTACCACATCCCTGCCCTAGGAAGCTGATTACCTTAGTGTGCTATACTCTTCATCAGACGGATAGATATTCTGAGATATCTAATATTCAAGAGGGAGAGTTAAGTGTCCAGATCAGATATGCGTGCAAATGATGCCCTTAGGCCAGTAAAGATCGTCCCTGGCTTTATGAGCTTTGCTGAGGGGTCTGCTCTCATTGAGATGGGGCTTACTAAAGTAATTGTGACGGTAACCCTGCAAAAAGGGGTCCCTCCTTTTCTGCGCGGGTCCGGCAGAGGCTGGCTCACGGCAGAATATTCTATGCTGCCCAGGTCTACGCCTACTCGCACCAACAGAGAGTCTGTGCAGGGCAGGGTAGGAGGGCGCACTCACGAGATTCAAAGGTTAATAGGACGCTCTCTCAGGGCGATAACTAATCTATCGGCTCTTGGGGAGAGGACTATACTTGTGGACTGTGATGTTATTCAAGCTGATGGAGGGACCAGGACGGCTGCCATAACAGGCTCCTACGTAGCTTTGCACCATGCCTGCAAAAAGCTTGTGGACAGCGGTGTGCTTGCAACCCTACCTATCAAGTGCGCTGCCGCCGCCGTAAGTGTAGGAATTGTTAACGGTGAGGCGCTGTTGGACCTTTGCTATGAGGAGGACTCCCAGGCTGAGGTGGACTTCAATATTGTGATGACAAGCCTCGGGGAATACATTGAGCTACAGGGTACAGCAGAGGGGAAGCCCTTCTCTAGGGCTTCGGTTGATGAGCTACTCGGATTGGCCACCAAAGGCATAGACCAATTATTTGAGCTACAGGCGGAGACCCTAAAACAATGAGGTTAGAATTTCATCTATCGAGATTCCTGCACCAGCTTGAAATCACACCCCGAAACACGTAATCTAGAATTATAAGGGTTCTCAATAAAGCTAATCTTATCTAAATGCCCACTCAGATCGCACCACTCTAAACTTCTTCTTAGAGGTGATACCTTGAACAATAACAAGTCCTTCTATACCGCCTTTTTCCTAGCCATAGTAATGCTGATTATCGTAACGGCTTGCGGCCGCCCGCAATCTCCTAACCAGGCGGACAACAACCCTACGGAGCAGCCATCTCAATCACCGGAGACCCGCAATACCGCCTCTGATAGCCAGGCTACGGTCCAGACTAGACCGCCTAGACCAGACCCACCTACCTCGGTTAGGATCCCGGCTCTTGGAGTGGACGCGCAAATAGTCCCCTTAGGTCTGGATGCTGACGGCGCCATGGCGACACCTGATGGACCCTTTGAAGTTGGTTGGTACTCTCCAGGGGCAAGGCCAGGAGAGCGCGGAAACGTGCTGCTGGATGGTCACGTGGACTGGACTAACAAAGAGACCGGCGTGCCCTTCGGCGCCGTATTCTGGGGGCTTAAGCAATTAGGCGAGGGGGACGAAGTATATATCAACACCGGCAATAAGAGCTACAAATATGTGGTAGAGAAGACTGTTGTCCTACGGTGGGACGACCCCTCAGGGGCCGGCTACGTCCAGAACACAGATACGCCAATAGCTACCTTGATAACCTGTGGCGGTACTTTTGATAAAGGCGCTCGGAACTACTCACACCGCGTGGTGGTAGTGACCCGCCTGGCAGCATAATTTTCCCTCTCCCTCTGGGCGCCGTTCTGAGGCTCTCCTGAGCTTGTCGAAGGGCTACGTCGAAGGGAGAGGTTAGGGCAAGCTTAGCCCGTCCTAAGCCAGCGATGTTGAATCGCTGGCTTTACTGCTGCTCTTGCCCCTGCTATTATAGTCAAAATGGACTTATGCTGCTGCGAGGCAGCCGGCGAGGCATGACACATGTACTTACAGAGAATCTCGTATCTAATCATTTCAATTGCTATGTCGATAGCTGTTATGACAGCCGGCTGCTCCGGTGTTAAAGCCGAGAGCGCTGCTGAGACTGGCATCACTGCTAATACTACCGCGAAGACTTCAGCGCCTGATTCTCAATCAGCTAATATCTCTCTTTCTCAATCAGGGTACATACCAAGCCCTCAATCCCAAAAGGATGAGGTGGAGGCACCCCTAAAGGAAGAGTTGGTTGCGCCACCAGTTGAAGCACGGGCCGCGCCATCAAAGGAAGAGCTGGCTTCGACACCAAAGAGTGAGCAGGTCGCTCCCAGTCAAACAGCCCAGAGGCAAGGTCCAGGCATCCAGCAAACTACGCCGACCAACCAACCCAGGGAGGAGCAAGCTCCTCCTACCCAGGTAGTCCAGGAACAAAGGCCCGTTGTTGTTCAAGAGAGAGCGCAGACTGTCCAGCCCGCTACGGTAAGCAGAGGTGAGGTCCCGACCTCCATACAAATACCTGCTATTGGTGTCAATACTTCTATAGCGCCCCTCGGCCTGGATGCCGAAGGCGCGATGGCAGCGCCGGAAGGCCCTTTTGAAGTAGGCTGGTACTATCCAGGGGCAAGGCCAGGAGAGCGGGGTAACGTGCTGCTTGACGGCCACGTGGACTGGACCAACAGAGAGACCGGCGTGCCCTTCGGCGCCGTATTCTGGCGGCTTAGGGAGCTGCGCCACGGCAATGAGATTTACATCTCCGCCGGTGGCAGAACATATACATATGTAGTAGAAAAGACCGTCACCCTGGCGTGGAACGATCCCTCGGGCGTCAACTACCTCCAGGCCACGGACACCCCTACAGCCACTATTATTACCTGCGGCGGCGTCTTCGACCGCGCCGCCCACAATTACTCACACCGCATTATAGCGGTGGCGAGGCTAGCGGGGTAGTGAGGGGGGCTAATTTCGAATAAAATTGTGGGGGCGTGCTTTTTATTGCATTAAGGGAGAGCCGGGACATTCAGAGGCAGTGTATATAGAGGCTATAAATATAGTTCAAGGGGCGCTATTGAGGACACCAGTATTAAAGAGTGAAATAACTACTACGGAACGCGCCCGTTAGAAGCTTCGTCCTCTTCCTCGAAGTCCTCATCGCTGAAGATGCCTACCTCCCGGCCGGCAAATACGTTCACTATAAAGTCGGTACGAGGCACTCCGGAGGATGGCACCAGCTCCTGGTCTATAAGCTGAATAAGCTCATCTATTTCTTCGCTGGTAAGGCGCTCCGGCACTATTAGACTGCCTTCAACTACATCGTAAGTGAAGTGTAAGTCTATACGGCCTATTTTTCGCCCTTCCTCTGTTATAGAGTAGGACTCAGAGTGCTGAGTACGACATTCACGCTCAAATCGGTATTCAAGCATCCTTACGTTAGACTCCAAAGTATCTTATTATAACGTATGATTTGTTATCATCTAATGTAATTGGATAGTAGCACAATCTATTATGGCTGGCAAAATGGATGTGCTTTCATTCGGGTTTAGCTTGTATCCTTTAACTTAGTGTATTGTTTGTCGCATAGTTGAAATCAAGAGACTATTAGGCAGTTAACCGATGACATGTGCAATATTCTTAATACTCATATTAATTGCTGTAGTGTTTACGACCTTTGCTTATATGCTCTATTGGATAGTTAGGCTGTTTTCTCCGGCTGATGAACAAGGGTAATAAGCTTAGGTTAAAGGCATTGTAGCCAACCAGCCTGCCAAGTAGAAAGAGCCTTCCGTTTATTTTAGTATGACTACATACTTCTTACTCCACCCACTGTCTTTAAAGCAAACATGGTAATAATGCTGCGCGGGATGGTAGGTGGGCAACTTATATAAAAGGCCAGATCTTTTACAACCTTTCCAAATCAAAGGGTTATTAGATGCCAGCAAGCGTTTAGCAGGATTGGTGTTTGATACTCCTGATGAAGGACATAAGTCCGATATGGAGGCAGTAGAGAATTGGGCAAAAGAACTAATCTGGAAGGCTGGTTTGAGTGGGAACCTTATGAGGGGAGCAGCTAAGCAATTAAGCGCCATTAGCCTAACTATTTTGGAGGCCGTTGGACACAAAGTCTAATGCTAAGAAGGAAATATCCAGCCAGAATTATGAAAAATACCGCAGGAAGTCCCTCTACCCACTCTGGGTCGCGGTCTAAGATAACTTTTAATAGCGCTACTATCAGTGCCTCCGCAAGCACATAGACCCCGGCGAAGGTAAGAAGAAGGACTCCTCCTGCTATGTTTAGGCGTCCTTCGAGACAACCAGCTTCCCTTCTAATGTATTCCTCAATGGCCTGAAAAGACCCTCTTAATAGATTTAAGAATTCGCGCAAAGGTCTAGCACTACTTTCTTCAAGTAGCGTTTTGCGGTAAAGGCAGAAATTAATGCAACGAGGAGTAGACAGGATGCCGCAATCGCTAAGAAAATGTCTAAGGCCGGAGGCAAGATACTAGACCCTTGATCCTTAAACGAAGTAAGGTCAAGCACAGTGAATATCCCCAAAATAAGTGAACCACCCATAGTAATTAAGGCGAGCGAAAAAGTTTGTTCAAGATGCTTGAGGTAATTTTGTACATCCTTCTCTAATATTTCTGGTATGCTGCTTTGGATAACTTCCTCCGCTCTAAACACAACTTCGGACACAAATGCAGGAGAAGGATCAGGTTGGTCATCTAGCCATTCCAACAATTCTTCTACACTGTCTACTCTTAGATTAGTCATTATGCTCACCTCCTGCTTGATAGAAGCGGCTTAGAGAGCTTATTTCTAGAAAAGCAATCATTATAGCTCTAACTGCAAGTTGTCCAGTTGGTGCTTCAATCAGGGACGCTCTGTTTTGGTCAACAAAAGCAAACATTACCTCTTTGGCCCCCTCTTCAGGTGATACGTTAAACTGTCTAAACAAAATAGCCGTACTTTTGCTAATTATAGAATAGAGCACGTATGCTCCACACAGCCGTACAGTTCGGTCCTCCGAGCGTAAAAGAGTTTTAAGAGCTTTCTCAACCGCTTGTGGGACTAGTCCATTAGCCTCTATATCAATCTTTTGCTTATCTTCTGCCAATGTATCTCGTCTCTAGTCTCATCAGTTCTAAAGGTCGTTTCACCTGACTATGTTATTTCTGGTAGGTGCTATACTTGGCAATATAAATCTATTCCTCTAAACATATCATATCACCACATTCTAACAATAAAGGCCTTTGTCAAGACCAAGCTAAACTTTTTTATCTAATTGAGACTCGGCTCACCCACAATTTGGTGCTGCAGCTGACTTCCTAGAACCACCATTTCTCAACCCACTCTCCATCCTCTAACCCTGGTTTAGGAGATATTTCTCTAGCACCTCGGCCTGTTGCGATATGTATATACGGATAGCTAAAAGCGGCGAATTCTATGATCAACTTAGCCAGCCCGGTCTATTTGTGTAGGCTGCCTATTCTCGCAAGGTCTTGGTTCCATAGCTCTGAGTTAGGGGTTAATCTCAATTCTCCGTTTAACTCTTGCACTCCGACTAGAATGGTATAGTCAGAATCTATGGCCTGCTTTGGCAACAGCAGCTCTTTTTCTTCGGGTATTGTCCAGCCAGCGTCCCATTTTGATGTGGGATACCTGTTATTATTTATAGGACCTACAGACTTGGCTATTATTTGGCCTTGGGGGTCTATAGCCGCAACAACAGTTGCATAGTCACGCTCCATAGGCTGAAGGGCGCTCCAGTAGAGCTTTATAGACCAGGGTCCACTGGCAACGGGTGGTGGCTGTGGTCTGTCGTATCCTACTAGAAGCAGCTTATCTCCGAAAGACACGCTTGTCTCGACCTCCGGTTTTAGAGCGGCCTTATTTACCGATTCACCAACTGAGTAGTGGGTCACGAATATGCCAGGGAAGTTTACGTGGTCAAGCACGTAAGTGTTTGCTTCCAGCCAGGGCCTTATGTGCGCCAGGTCGCCCTCTTGATAGTAGGCCCTCATAACCCAGATCTCTTTCCTGCCGGATACAGCCTCCTGGAATGCATGACCCAACTGGCCGTCGGAGGAGTTAGCCAGCGCAGCATCAGCGCTGAAGATGGCCGGATGGTCACCGGCATAGTATCTGAAGGCGTTGGCAATGTTGGGTCTGGGAAGTATCAACAGGTCTTCTGCTGCAATCCGCTCCTTCAGATAGAGTGAGCCGCCTCGCCAGTCCTCACGGAAATGCTGGCCGTGCACGTTGGTCTGTACCCATCGAGCGCCATTCAGTACTACTATGAAACCTATCAGGCTGTAGGCCAGGACTCCCAAATGCTCTCTTAGCAGGGCAATGGCGCCGGCCCAGAGGATAAAAAAGACCGGAAGCGTGATTATCAAGTACCGGGATGAAAAAAGAGGCGCTCCCAATATTACCATCAAGTAGGTCAACAGTATTGGGACCACCAGACCGAAAGCCAGAAATAACGACAGCTTACTCCTTCTCTTCGGTAACAGCAGGCTTACCAGTCCCAGGGCTGTCATGCCAACAAAAAAAGAATAGAGCAAAGTAGAAGGTAGCTGATCGAAGCTTGTGCCGTACTCCCTGGATAATGTAGATACCATACCCAGGGGAGAGTTAGGACCGAAGTAAAGGCGGTCCAGACCTCCGGGACTTGTGAGCATATTCAATCTAAGGAGGCCAAGTGGAAGATATGGGAGAGTAACAACGGCAAACGCGGTCAGACCCGGCGCGAGAGGCCATTCCCTATCCTTGGCTTTTATCAAGTAATAAGCCAGGTGCCACGGTATCATCAGGGCTGCAAAGATGTGAAGGTACATGCTTACGGTTACGAATAGAGCATATAGTCCCCATAATCTCCACCTACCCTTAGTTCGATCCGCCTCAGGCGGATCACTACAAGCTTCCATTGCTTTGAGCAGGGTATAGCAGGATAGAATGCTGGTCATCAGCACCAGGGAGTACATCTTGTTCATCTGAGAATAATAGAGGGTGTATGAGGAGAAGGTGACCAGGACCGCTGCTATCAGTCCCTCTCTGCGATCTAAGATCCTCAGGGCCAGGTTATACATAAGCGGCACGGCCAGGACCCCCGGCATTACCGCCAGAAACCTTACAGCGTACTCTGAGCTTCCTACCAGGGCCATCCATACTTTGAGGGTGAGGTAGTAAAGGGGGCCATTTTCACCCGGCTTGGTGAAGAGGGTTATTGTCTCCAGGAAAGGTCTGGAAGCGAAGGCAACGCCATCCGCTTCATCCATGTCAAAGCTTTCGAAGGGGAGGTTATATACGCGTATGAGAAAGGATAGGAGGACTAAAAAGTAAAGGGCAAGCCTGAGGAGGTATGTAGTTATAGAAGGGGATATCGAAGATACCACGGTTATGGATAAATACCCCTGGCTGCCATAGCATCAGCCACCCGCTTGACGGCTATTAAGAGCGCGGCGCTTCTGTTGTCCAGCTTCTCCCGCGCTGCCGTGTCTATAACATCATTGAAAGTGCGCACCATAGTGCTTTCGAGTCGCTGGTTTATTACCTCTTCCTCCCAGAAGAAGGCCTGAATGTCTTGCACCCATTCAAAATAGGAGACCAGCACTCCCCCGGCATTGGCCATGATATCCGGGGCTATAAAAATGCCTTTGTCTATTAAGACTCTCTCTGCTTCGGGAGTTGTTGGTCCGTTTGCACCTTCAATTATCACCTTGGCAGAGATTCTATCAGCGTTTTGAGAGGTTATCTGGCGCTCTATAGCTGCTGGCAGCAGTATATCACAGGGAAGCTCAAGAAGCTTGGCGTTGGTAATGACCTCGCCATAGGGAAAACCAGTGAAGTCCTCGTGATCTTTTCTAAAGGCTATCACGAGCTCCGGATCGAGGCCCTTTGTCGAGTATACAGCGCCGACGCTGTCACTCATTCCTATCACTTTGCAGCCCATTTGAGCCAGTACCCTTGCCGCTACACCACCGACAGCGCCCATGCCCTGGATAACCGCAGTTGCACCCTGAAAAGGAAGCTTAAGCGTCTTACAGGCTTCTCTGGCTATTATGGCGCAGCCCCTACCGGTGGCCTCAGCACGCCCCACGGTGCCGCCGAGGTTTATGGGTTTTCCGGTAACTACGCTAGGGACCGAGTAACCCTGGCCGACACTATAAGTGTCCATAAACCATGCCATGATCCTGTCGTTGGTATTTATATCCGGGGCCGGTATGTCTTTTTCCGGGCCGATTATTATAGAAAGCTCTGAAGCATATCTTCTGGTCAGGCGCTCAAGCTCTCCTAAGGACAGCTCTTTAGGCTCTACACAGACACCGCCTTTAGCGCCGCCGTAAGGGACGTTTATCAGGGCGCATTTCCAGGTCATCCACATGGACAAGGCCCTCATCTCGTCCAGGTTAACGCTGGGATGGTATCTTATTCCGCCTTTGGCCGGCCCTCTTGCTAGGTTGTGCTGTACCCTATAGCCGGTAAAGACCTTAATCCTGTCATCATCCATGCGTACCGGAAAATGAACAGTTAGCTCTCTCTTGGCAGACGCCAGAATATCTGTAATGCCGTCGTCCAGGCCCATGTGATCAGCTACTTTTTCAAGCTGTGCCAGCGCCATATGGTAAGGGTTATCCTCCGGAGCCCGGGTCTCGGGCGCTTCTCGTACAGCAACCATAGTGGACCTCCTATTTCAGGCAGACGGATATTGGAGTTACGTCTTAATTAAATTATAGCATAGGCCTTTTATAGGCATGCTGCTTATATGTTATCAAGGGTTGAGGCGAATTGTAGCATAATTTCTGTTTAAAATTAAACATCCTATATTAACCTTAGAGGACTATAGATGATAAAATGCTAGAGAGGCGTGCTCTTCATAGAAGAGAGATTGTATGGCTGTAGTTGATGTACTAAAGGTATTCCAAGCACTAAAAAGAGGCAAAGTCATCCGTGACTACATGATTTTTGGCTCGGTAGCTGCAATGGTCCACACCCGCCCGTTTTACACCAATGATGTGGATATTGCTATTGCTGTCGATTCAGATAGAGAATACTTAGAGGCGTTCAATAAGCTAACTAGCATGGGTCGTGTGAAAGGTCATGCCATCGTCATCAACAATACTGCCTTGGAAGTGTTTCCCGTAAACATCAGTCCAGTTCTCCAGGATGCGCTTGAGCATGCGCTCCGTAAGAGAGTAGAAGGTATTGTGGTGAAGGTGGCTCCTGCAGAACACCTATTACTAGAGGCTTTACGGGTGCATCGCACTCAAGATAGGGCACGTGTACTTATACTAGATGACATTGTAGACAGGCGTAACTTTCAAGTTTGTTTAAGAGGTTTGACAATGATGGAACGCTCCAGCGGCGTTACGAAAGGCTTACTGGATAGGCTTATTAAGGATCAAGAACGAAGGGCAGAACAAGAACGTAAATTGTCCTTTGCGAAGAAGCTCCGTATCCTTGATGCATTACAGGCGACGCCTATAACAGTAGAGGATATATCAGAGGACTAATACTAAGGTAGGCAAGCCTCAGTGGATATTTTGGTCTCTATCCTTCTCTTCCTCTGCCGTAGGTTGTTCCTCAATCTCCTCTGCATCTTCTAAGCTAGCGAAAATCGTATCAATATCGGAGTCGTCGAGGATACCTTGCTCTGCCTTCTTGATAACTTCCTCTGGCGACAATTTAAACCTTTTAAGTGGCATTGGTCCACCCTCTATTTATGTGGCTCTACACGAGTATAAAGGAAATTAAAATTGACTTGCTACCATCTCCACTATAGCGTGAACATACTCTCGTCCAGCAGCATCAGGCGTCATACCTCTAGCCACCATGGCATTGTAACGAGGATATAATAATGTAACAGCAGACTGCCACACTGACACCAAGTTGCTTAGCACAATAGCAGGGGTAGCTGCTGTACGTGCAAGGAAATACCATGTGCCATCTGCGCCCACTACTACCATAATACCGATTCAGTTTAAGTAGACTGCAAATAGGAAAGACCAGTTTGGCAAGATCCCGCTCGTGGTGAGCTTGTCGAACCATAATCTCGGCACTCTGACAATCCTTCGACAGGCTCAGGATGAGCGGAATATATAGCCCTTTCACACTGAATTGGTATTAGCTATAAAAAATGTTGGTGAGCGCACAGCGCGTGTGACATCGATTCAGCAGGTGGGAGACTGTCAGTGGGACGTTACTTTAGACATAACGGGCCTGCAACCCGCTACGCGCCTATTAGCCGTGGATTATTACCACTCAACGGACTGTCAGGGGAATCGCCGCGACGGATCATCATCTCCATACGAGCTAGGCATCGCCGATGCTAATGGTAAGCATGTTTCTATCCATCGGCAAAACGACTACGGCAGCTACAGCAAAATTATCACTGATTCGGAAGGATACCAGATAAGGGTAGATTATTCCTACGGAAGGTAGACTCTTAGGATATAATCCTTTACCTATATCGCTTCAAGAAAGGACAGATAGAGATGGCGGTAGAGCTTGGCGATCTCTTTGATGAAGGTGAGATGCCCGGCAGAGCGTGTGGGGTGCATGTGTTGGAAGATCTGGGACTCAGTATATAAAGAATTCTTCCTTACCCCTTCCGGTAACGCCTCAAAGAAGCGGCGGGACTCTACAAAAGGGATATAGGAGTCGTTGCGGTCGTGAAGGATAAAGACTTTTGCCTTCAGGTCTCCCATCGACTTTTTTGGAGAAAGCCTCTCCATCTCGGATCGATAGCTGCTGGGGAAATCCTGAATCACCTTATCCAGTTTCGACGGGTCTTCCCTGGAGAGGACCTGGTATACCTCCTTTCCATCCTCTGAGAGTATCTCTTTAGAGATGTCACCCAACTCTTTTGAAACAAACTTCTTCTCTAAAAGCTCTCTTTCTAATGGACTATCCAACGAGGCTATGAGATGGCGAGCGTATATGTCCTCCACCATGCCCTCCGGCTGCCAGGGCTGCTCTATGCCATCGAAGGTGAAGCTGCGGTTATTCACGTACTGCATTACCGAGAATATATCGTAATAAGGGCCAAGCAAGCTCAGAAAGCGCACCTTTTCCGCGATGCGGGAGTCTTGGGCTGCTATCGATACCAGGGATGCTCCTACACAGAAGCCGGCATATCCAATCCGCTTCTTGTCGGTATATGGCTGGTTATGAATATACTTGAAAGCTGCAACAAGGGCATCTACATCGGCCTCATCCATCAGGCCTTCACCTAAGTACACTGGTTCCGGAACCATAGTCACTATTCCAGCCCTGGCTATTCCGTGAGTAAGGCGTAGAAACGTAGGGTCGTCGTAGTCCGGATTTACTCCCAGGGACAGTATGATTGCGCCATGCTGGCCACCATCTTTGGGTCTGTATACGGTAGCCTTGTAGCTCGCACCATCCGAGCCGTACTCCACCTGCTCGACAACGGGACTGGATGTGATGCTGGTCAGCGGTCTAGCGGGAGGCTCCGGCAAAACCTCCAGCACCAATAAAAGGCTTTTGACCGCGGCCTGGCCGTAGCGGCTTACGAAGAAAGCAGAGGTTAAGGTGAGCAGTATGAAGGGTACTAAGACGATCTTTCTTCGCCACCACATGCTTGTGTCCTCTGAAGAATAGAGTAAGGAAAGAATTACCTTTGCCGAAAGTGGTCAATAGTAGCCGGAGGTGTCAGAGAACACCCAGTTGCTATGATGGCGGGTGAGAGTGCTCATTGGATTTATTGAGGGATTTAGGTATTCCTTAGGCGCTCCAGAAGTTGGGCTTTAGAGAAGGAGCATCGCTCCATACTCTTAAGCTCATCCCGATTTACTCCTAACTTTTTAGCAATAGAAGATGCTACAAAGTCGGGTAAATCTTTGTTCTTGCTGCCATGTGAGAATTTAGCGCCGCCGTATTCAACTCCATCAATGTCCCAAAAGAATCTTCGATGATCTCCTTCCCTAGTGTACCCACCATATTTCCCACCAAGATGTCTCTCTAACCTATTTCCATCAATGGTAACCGCCATAGTTAACGCTGGCGGATGAACTTGCGCAGAGTCTCTAACTCACGGGCAAGTTTAGGACTAAGATGGTCCTCAGATTCTTCTAGGCTGCCCAAATAGGTACATAAGGAACCCCATAGATTCTTTATAGCATCTCTAGAGGTTGCACCAACACCGTGTTCTTCTATCTCACCAGGAAGCCAAGTAACCCACACTTCACCATCATGTTCACGTTTGAGAAGGAGCAACCTTCTGTCGCTACGTAGCTCACACGGTGAGTCTGCCGCGATTGCTGCAATAGCCTCGGGGCCAACGTCTAGAATAGGAGCTGATACTGACTTTGTGAATGGAGCAAGTTCCTTACGTGGTCTTGTATCAGTAGTAGCTTGTATCTGATAAGAAGCCATAGTTATAACTCCTCCTCCAATCCCCATCCATGAAGCAGTGATTTAGGCAAGGCGATAGAGCCGATTTGGTCCTCGTATTCACGCACTTGCTTGCTAAGCAATAAAGCCATAGCTTTCAACATTTGAGGGCTTACTTTAACTTTAAGCTTTAAAATGGGCTTCTGCTCTGGGCTCGTTTGCATTTCGCCCAATAGAAGTATACTGGTGTACAATTGTGTTTGAAAGTGCATGGAGTCTATATAATATTCTGGCACTCCCTCAGATGGAATGTCATACTGGGTTTCAGGGTTGCTGATTTGGAACTGCTCGTCTCGTTTATCGGCCATTACCCATAATCTACTCTCAAGAGAGTACCAATATTACGCTGTGTAACACTATGCAAATATAAACTACTTTGTGGACAAAGTATATACATTGGTTATAGAGAAATAAATGATTATCGTCATCACCTGCGTATCAAAGCGATGTAGATTCTTATGAGCCAAAGCTATGGCATCAAGCGTTATATCATACCAATAGTATAATCAGAGGCCATAAAATCGCCAGTGTATGTTATGCCATTTGGTATTATATCATAGGGTAAAACTTACCTCTCTGAGGAAATGCTACCAGGGTTGCTGGGTTGCTGAGGTCGTAAAGGTCGAATCAAAAACTCTTGGTCATTACCTCCATATTCTACCTCACGAAGGAATTCCATTCCCACCTGTCCCTCAAAATCAGCACTTATATTTTGTACCACGCTGACCAACTGGTCAGATGAATATACAATAACTCACTTATTCAATCCTAATTCTGGCATTTTGTAACTGGCCCATCTGCCAATTTTAATTGCTGCATGTTGAGATATTCATTACAAGAATTATCTAGACTGGCTGGTAGTCTCCAGGCTGCATGGCGATCGTAACCTCGCGGCCGCGGCCCGCCTGGACTTTGTCGAGGTTAGAACGAATCCGGGCGAAGGTGTCTGTCCACCCGGCAACGCCGCCGGCGGAATGCGGAGTGAGAATTACGTTGCGCAGCTCTCGAAACGGGCTATGCATCGGCAGAGGCTCGATGGAAAACACGTCGAGACCCGCGCCTGCGATCCTCTTCTCCTGTAGTGCACTGAGAATGGCCTGCTCATCTACAGTCAGCGCCCGTCCGCAGTTAACGAAGAAAGCGGTAGACTTCATAAGCTCGAACTCACGCGCTCCCATCATGTTCCGTGCCTCGGGTATGCCTGGCACGAAGCTCATTACTACGTCTGACTCCTTCAACAGATCATCCAGTGGAGTCCATTTGACGTTATAGAAGGCCTCCTGTTCCGGACTCAGAGGCCGCCGCCGATAGGCCAGCGTATTGGTTTGGAAGGGCGCAAGCAGCCTGGCGTAGGCCGAGCCAATCTCGCCGAAGCCAAGGATTCCCACCGTCTTATCGTTCAAGCTGGCGATGTCGGGAATTCTGGCCCAGTTGACGGTGTTTTGGCCCGGTGTATCAGCCTCCAACTCCTTAAGTCTCTCAGGATTAACACCCTCCTGAAGAGCCTCGACTGCAACGTGCATCCGGCGCAGCAGCATGAGCGTCAGAGTGAACCCGTGTTGTGCCACGCGGTCCCCCACGGCATGAGGAGTCACCGCCACCGGGATACCGCGTTCCAGCGCGTAACTGGCATCGCCCTTGGACCGGAACCAGCCCACCCGCTGAAGGAAGCGGAGGTCAGGCATGGCTTCTATCAGCGCCCGGTCGACGGGTGTATTCCACCAGATCGCCGCCTCCGCGGACTCCCAGCCGTCCGGAAGCTGCCCAGGGGTATCCGTAACCAGAACATCGAAGTCGGGCGAGGGTAAGTACTGGGCAGGAAAGTCATGAAGCCTAGCTTCCAGTGGATCGAGAAAGGCTACCCGCATTGGTGATCTCCTCCTATTGATGCTGGTGGGCACATTATACTACTTGTGCACTGCCTTGATTCTCAATCAGTGGCCCTGGGTTGATATCTTCCTCGACAAGAACGCTTCAAACACCCTGACCAGATCCTGTATACCTATGCCCTCCGCCAGTCCGTTGCACCGCAGCGCGCTCCAGGCATGGATCGGCGTCGCGTCCCGGCTGTATCGACGTTGTGTCCAGCACGTACACAATGAGTTTGGACTTTTTGAGCCGCAGATATGAGTGGCGCTCCCGCCTTTTAACAGTCCATCGTTCTACCCCTACGCCTGGTAGTGCTCTCCACCGGGCGGGCGGTTCCACGGCTCCAGCAGCATCCCCAGGCACGTGCTTGGGTGGAACCAGGCTGTTGCTCGTGTGGAAACCTCTCTGGGTGGAATACTCCCAATCTGCTGAAGTCCTGCCGCTACGGCTTGATCGACGAAGCGGTGCACATCCTGGGCGAAGGGGGCAGTGTGATGGTACACTGCGCCCAGTGTTGCGCGGGTGGCGACCAGCCTAGCTGTGCCGCTGTCGTCGGTTGTAGGGTGGCTGATCTCAATGACTGTGCCGCCTATTGGGTATTCCACGATATAAACTGGGTCAGCGGCAGCGCCGCGACGCCTATTGGGATCGCTCGCATCTTGGGCGCGCCTCGTCTCCCAGTCCCCTCCGCCGCTCCTCACGACCAGGTCCTCTCGCAGCCCCAGTATACCACCCCAGAAGCGGCGAGACTCCTCCGGGTCCCTTGCGGCAATGCCGATGTGACCCATGCCCATACAGGCGCCGTTGCCCTTGAAGTAGGGATGCACATAGTAGCCGTCTTCCGGAGTTATCTGTATCCTTAGTCCCAGAGAGGTGTTGGGATCGAGTAATACCGCACTCTTACCGTCCCAGTCGCCTTTCAGCTTCCCCCCACGGCTAAGTATCCCCTCTATCTCGCCGGCGATGTCATTGCTGGCTAGAGATATGTAGTACATGCCACCCCTTCCGTTGGTGGAGGCAAGGTACTGGGCGGGCTCGCTCTCGGAATCGTTTGGCTTTGCTACTTCGTAGAACATCTCCCCAATGGGGAACTCCAGAATGGTGGTTCCATCGTATCCTGGTCGACCTTGAGGTAGGGGCGTCCGGTGCTCGTCAACTGCGAGACCGAAGCCTACAACAAGGACATGCCTGGCATGCTCCAAGTCTCCGTTCACTAGACCCACGTGATGAACCCTTGTAATGGCCATTGCGTCCTCCTATATAATACAGCGCTAGTGGATATTATAGCCCTCCCAGCAAGTGAAGGGAAACATGTTCATATTGACAGGCTAAGTTCACAGAAGTACAATACGCGCAGTCCAAAATTTGGAGGTGAAGGTTGCCCGCCTAAGGCGGACTGGATCACCTGAAGGTGGCGGGTTCTTGAGAGTAGATGATTATCCCTGGGAAGAGGTAGACTGGGGCAATGGCTGGTGGAGGCGCGAATAGTCAATCGAAGATACTCGATTTATCGGTATTGAAAGGCCCTGTTTACAGCGACTAAATGCTGTGACAAGTCGAAGGTTCCTCAAGCGAGCGGGAGTAGCTCAGTGGTAGAGCGCTTGCTTCCCAAGCAAGATGTCGCGGGTTCGAATCCCGTCTCCCGCTCCAGTTCTTTCTATTTGTGGCCCTCGACGGCGGTATTCTATATGTTCTCGCCATTCCCAAAACAAAATCGTAAAAACTCAAGGCGCTATCGTTGTAAACAGAGGTTCTCAGCGCTTACATCTCCAACTTTGTGAGTTAAACGCGGCATATCAGGTATTCCTTGTCCCAACTCCCTCCCGGATTTGTTCCTATTGACTTGATTTTAATTCTATTGTCTACATATTCTTGCTTAAATTTACAGGCAATTTGCAGTATGCTGTATAGGCGAGGCAAAAGTAAAACTAGAATATGATTGAAGGTGACTCAATGACAAACCTTATTTTGAATTCACTAGAAATCAATGAATTTCGGGCATTCGAACGCCTCCTGATCGAATCCTTTGGGCGAGTGAACTTGATTGTTGGCAAAAATAATGTTGGGAAATCCACGTTACTTGAATCTGTATGGTTATATACACAAAAAGCGATGCCCAGCGTTCTTCTAGAACTACTTAGATCAAGAGATGAGTATTCGTCGAGGTCCTCACGGGTTTCTACAGAGAACTTAGACAATTCCAGGCAGACAATGTGGGACATCAAACATTTATTTTTTGGACGAGTTGATCTTATAGATAATCCGAAGTCAATTACCATTGGCCCCATCAACACACCAGATGATACTCTGAGTTTGAGCATCAAATGGTATATATCTGAAACTGACGAGGAAGGCTCTATACAGCGACGTCCCACAGAGGACTTTGGTGACCTACCAGATGCAGAGCCCTATATCGTTACTCAAATCGGGACAAAACCCACCCGCTTGCAAAGTCTTGATCGACTCATGCAGGGTAGAGGTTTGGGACTACCACCAAGTTCAGAGGTTCAGACTATTCCATCTCATTTTCTTAAAGCGAATGGACTAAGCGCGGAAGCCGTTGCCCAGCTCTGGGATAACGTAGCATTGACTGATTGGGAACAAGCAATTGTTGACGCTCTCCACATAATCGCTCCTGAAGTGACACGGATTAGTTTTGTCGGTAGTAGAGAAAGCCGCGCCGATCGTATTCCTGTAGTGAGAATACAAGGACTTTCAGATCCTATTCCTTTACGAAGCATGGGTGAAGGAATGAATAGATTACTTGGTATTATCCTAGCATTGGTTAACGCTAGGAATGGCATATTACTGGTGGATGAGATAGAAAGCGGCCTTCATTACACAGTCCAGGCTGACATCTGGCGAATGATTTTTAGGATATCTCGTCGGCTTAGTGTACAAGTATTTGCCACGACTCATAGCTGGGATTGTATCGAAGCTTTTCAAAAGGCTGCCGCGGAAGACATTGGAGACGAAGGGACGTTAATCCGACTTGAAAATAAAGGCTTAGGGATCAATGCAACGCTTTTCAATGAGCGTAAACTAAGTATTGCAACCAGAGAACAGATCGAGGTGCGCTAATAGTGGCCGATAGGTTGGTACTGCTAGTCGAAGGAAAGGATGATGAGTATATCTCCTACGCTGTACTAAATCATCATGGAATTCCGAGAGAGTATAAAGTAAAGGACAAACAAGGCATCACTAATCTCCTAGACACGCTTCCCCCCACAGCATCTGATTAAGGCTCAATTGCATACTTGGCTTGCATGGCAAGAGGACCCTGGGACCCCGTTGGGACTTTCAATCACTAAACAATACTTTGATGCGGATGCTCCTCATGCCCAAGTATTTGTCATATGGATAAAAAGACTCTTTGGCCTCCTTCCTTAACGTAGGGCATCAATTGACAAGGTCATACACTGGAGAGCTCTTAATGAAAGCTCGCAAAGCGACCAGAGATCGGCTATACTCACTGAGCTACAGGCCGATTGCTTAGCCGGTGTGTGGGCCAAGCACGCGGCCGCGATGGGCTACTTGCGTCCACCTACTGAGTCCAGATATCGCCGCTGCGATGGATGCAGCGGCGAACCGTTGGGGACGACCGGATTCAACGTCGGATGCAAGGCAGGGTGACTCCGGAGACCTAGACCCACGGATCGTCGCAACAGCGCCAGCAGTCCTTTGCTGCGGGTTACCGCACTGGCGATCCCGGCGCCTGCGATACCGCGAGCGGCAAAAGATAGAGGTTTCATTTATTAATATTATTATGGAGGTAATTTCATGGAAGCATACTGTATGAAGTGCAAGGCCAAAAGAGAGATGAATGACCCTAAAGAAATCACTATGAAGAACGGTAGACCTGCAAATGAAGGTACGTGCCCTCAGTGCGGGACACGCATGTTCAAGATAGGGAAAGCAGCTTAAATGGCATCCAGTAAGAAGTGCATTCAGGAGTAAAATACTAAAAGCCCCGGCTCCTGACGAGAGGGGCTTTAGTATTTGTTCTAATTGCTCCTAAGGAGCAGAACTATAGAGTATCGAATACCGGGGCTGCTGCTTCCAGTTGTTCGATGTCTCGTTTGTTGAAGAGAGTACGCTTGCCGGAGACGCAGTATGAGCGGCCCGTTGCCGTAAGTGTGTAGCGCCCCTCGCCGTGTTCGATGATTTTGTTGTTCTCCAGGCTTTGTAGGGCCTTATTAACTGCTTCTACGTCCACTCCCGCGGCGAATGGCGCAAAGAGCGGGAATTGTCCCGCCAGGCCCTCAAACATAGCTGCGAGGCGAGCGGTATCGTCGGTAAAGCTCTCGTTTTGCATACTTCCTAACATTCCTGACAGCACTTCGTGCAATGCGAAGCGCATAGATGTTGGCCCTGGTCCGCCAGATGTTGTCATTGTTCCTCTCCACTTCTCTCTCAGGCCAGATAAACTGACCTATATATTTAACCCAACCAATCCATTCTTCACGGTAGGTTGACCCCTCGACTAATTTATAACCTTCTTAGTGTACCAACTAAGTGAGCACAACCAGGAACAGCTAGTATCTCTAGAACGATAGGTAGCATAGATTAACACGATTTAAAACTCTTAGTCAAATATTTTGAATAGTTACTCAGTTGAGATGCGATTGCCCACCCGATGCCCTAAGCCAAGTTGTCCGAGATGCCCATTTTATGCTAGTATTGGACACGTGAGTCGGGGCGTGGCGCAGTTTGGTAGCGTGCTTGAATGGGGTTCAAGAGGTCGGCGGTTCGAGTCCGCCCGCCCCGACCATCTAAGAACATATACTTCCCCACATTGACTAGAGTGCTCACTTTAGAAAGTGACCACTCTAGTTTTATAAGTACCTAGCCTCCTTGAGTTAACATGGATAATAAGTGAGCAAATGGACCTTGAGCAATTCCGAAGCAGCCCGTCAGGACAACTAATAAGGGTAGGACAGGGAGAAACCGCCTATTGGGCTTTTGTCCCAAATCCATTGCCACCACCATTAGAGATTAGCATCGAGCTAATCAATATGCTGTCGGATGCTGACCGTGCTTTGGGAGAATTGGCTGGGCTAGGGCGCAACATGCCTAACCCACATTTACTCATGGGGCCATTTATACATCGCGAGGCTGTGCTTTCCTCAAGAATTGAGGGTACTCAAGCAGGTATAACAGACGTTTATGCCTACGAGGCCGGCCAGCTTCCGCTGCCTGGTATCATACCTTCTTCATCTGAAGCGGATGTACGAGAGGTATCTAACTATGTGCGGGCCCTGGAATACGGACTCGAGCGGGTGACAACTTTACCGCTAAGTTTACGATTGTTCCGCGAGTTGCACGAGCAGCTCATGAAAGGAGTCAGAGGTGAACAGGCGACTCCAGGGGAATTTCGTCAGAGCCAAAATTGGATAGGGCGACCGGGCTGCACTCTGAATGAAGCTGATTTTGTTCCGCCGCCAGCGCCGGAAATGCGGGAAGCCCTCAATATGCTGGAAACCTACATTCACAGTACTTCTCCATATCCACCGTTACTCCGTATTGGCTTTATACATTATCAGTTTGAAGCTATTCATCCCTTCCTGGATGGAAATGGTCGTATTGGACGCCTTCTCATCTCACTCTTATTGGTAAATTGGAATCTATTACCATTGCCATTGCTCTACCTAAGTGCATTTTTCGAGCGCAACCGCCAGACCTACTATGATCTATTGTTCGCAGTGAGCGAGCGCGGGGCCTGGCATGATTGGCTCCTGTTCTTTCTACATGGTGTTACAGAACAAGCGCGGGATGCCATCTCCAAAGCAAAGCGGCTACAGGACTTGCAACTGGAATGGCGAGAGCGGCTGATGCAAGGCCGTGCTTCCATTATGCCATTACGTCTTCTGGATAGCTTATTTGAGCAGCCTGTGCTTACTATTCCTAGAGCCCAAGAAGTTCTTAATCTCACTTATCATAGTGCTAGGCGCAATGTGGAGAAGCTTGTTGAGGCAGGGATCTTAAAACAAGTCGGAGCGCACTCATATGGGAGAATATTTTTTGCTGAAGAGATCCTAAGTATCATTGAAGAGCAAGAATGATACCTGTAAATTGTAGTTTTCAGCCCAAAACTACAATTCTTTTCTTTGAAATTGTACTTAGGTACAATTTCAATGGCTGCTTAATTATAAGTGAATTTATAATAGACATGTGGACCGAGGCGTGGGACAATTTGGTAGTATATTTGAATGGGGTTCAAGAGGTCGGCGGTTCGAGTCCGCCCGCCCCGACCATCTTATAAATTGTACTTTTTAGCCCAAAACTACAATAGTCCTAATCACTTCTCTCGGGCGAAGAGCAGGCAGTCTTTCACTCAACCAATACCTCTATAGTCTCCCTTTCAGGAACCACTAGCCAAAGCTCTATAGCTTCAGCTATATTCTGTCTCGCTTCTTCTTTCGTAGTCCCGTAAGAATGGCAGCCTTTGAGGGCTGGAGCGTACACATGGTATTCGCCATCTTCTTCCAGCTCAAAGACGATTTCAAAACTGGCAACACTTTTTGAGTTTTCCATAATATCAAAACACCAAGTAGACGCTAAATTCTTCTGAGGACAGATCATTACAGTAATTATTCAGCATTATACCATGACCATCTGATGAGCCAAAAAGAGAAGTGGAGTTCAATCACGCTCATACATCCTCTCTTCCTTTTTAAACAGCCTCTTGCTGACGAATACGGTCATAATAAAGTACGTCGTAAGTATGATACCCGCGTTGAAGCCTAAAGCTAGCGGCGCTCCGAGAATGCCGGCTATAGCCCCTAGCTCCAGATGGCCTATCGGCCCAAACCCCAGGCTGGCTACCCAGTAGCCCATAGCGCGGCCTCGCTCTGCATCAGGCACGCTCATCTGCATGACGGTCTGCTGAAGAGTGTCGAAGGCCGATGCTGCGGCGCCCACGCCTATTATGATGACCAGGGATAGAAGATAGCTGTGAGACAGGGAGAACAGGAGCAGGGATAATCCGTAGAAGCCAAGCACCCAAAGCAAAAGCTGCACTTTATTGCTGTATTGTGTGATTGCAGCCAGTATCAGAGACGCGGTCACGCCTCCCAAGGCCAGACTGGAGCTGAGTAGGCCCAGCCCGACAGGCCCGACGTGGAGAACATCCCTGGCGAATACAGGGAGGAGAGTATTGTGCGAGAACGCGAATATCTCTGCCAGCAGCGACATTACGACCAAAGCTAGTAGTAAGGAGTTACCGCTCAGCATACCTAAGCTAGCGCGGAGGCTGCTCCAAAAAGGCACAGGCTCGCTCTTTCTTTGAGTGGAGACCGGTCCCATACCCATTAATACCAGGGCCCCTACTATATAACTCGAGGCCATAAATAGAAAACTGCCCTGAACGCCAACGGTTGCTATCATGACCCCACCTAGCAGTCCACCGAACACCGCCATCAAGCGCATCGCAATAGCGTTCAGGGACATGCCCTTCAGCGCATCGCCAGGACCGACGATATCGTAGATGAGGGCCTGGCGCGGCGGAGATTCCAAAGCCCTGGAGCAGCCAAACAGTAAAGTCAGAGTGACTATGTGCCAGAACTGGACAATTCCGGCGATCACTACCAACGCCATAGCTAGAGAGTACACCGCGGCGAGTCCATTCACAGCCATCAACAGCTTGCGACGGTTGAGTCCGTCTGCCAGGGTCCCGGCAGGCATCCCGAGCAACAAAAGGGGGGCCATTCGAGAGGCGGAGACAATACCGAGAGAAAGAGGGGAGTTTGTCATCTCCAGCACCAGCCAGCCCACTGCGACCTGTTGCATGGACATCCCGGCAGAAGATATGAGCGTGGAAAGCCAGAGAAGCCGGAAGTCCCGGCTCCTGAAGCTGCTTAAGAGGTAGCGGACTTGTGACACTGATCTAACTCCAGCACTAGGCAATTAGATATAGAGCAACTGGTTCTGCAACTCATCAGCCGTTAGCATATTGAGAAATCGAAGCAGATTTGCCACTATCTCCTGCGGACTCCTCCGGGTTGCTATGATGATACCCCAGTGGTCCCGGCTCTCTGCAAGATACTGACGATGCAGGGCCTCGAAATCCAGCCGATTGTGGGACAGCAACACCATCTGTTGGCTGGCCGCATATGCAAGCTGCTCTGGGTCTGTCGCGCGTAGCCTACCTGCGTCGCGTGCGGTGACGGCCTCGAACCCTAGCGCCTTGAGTATATCTGCAACCACCACATCCAAATCTTCGTCAAGATAGATCTCCGCGAAGATACGGTTCATCGATATTTCACGCGGGGGTCTATGAGGTCTTTAGGGATTCTGTTCCTTTCTATATACTCCATGATCTCTTCTCGATGGTCGCAGAAATAGCTTAGGGCGTCAAAGACAGCGGCGAGAGTTAGATGGGGCAGATGCATTGGGATCTCCTCGGGGGTATATCCCAGGCGCCAAAGCTCCACCACAGCCCGCACCGGTGTTCGTGTGCCCTTGATTACTGGCTCACGGCTCAGAATGCCATCGACCTTTACTATATAGTAATGTTCCGTTTGCGTTATCATTCTCATACCTCTAATTTATCCTAGCTCTCTTATGCTGTGCCTTGAAGGGCTGACCAATAGCTAAAGTAAACCTAAAATTTATTTTCTACTTGAAATTAGATCTATATAGCTACTGCCTCGACCGAGAAGGCATCGGCAGGCTCTATAACTACGTTCAATCTCTCAAAGCCAATGACCTTCCCCTCTTTGTCTTTAATTAGAATGACCTCTTCCCCTGTCTCCTCACAATGGTGCTCTTTCTGAGGATCATCAAACCAGACCGTCAGGGTCTTACCTCTCGGTCGTAATAAACCCTATTTTGTCCATATTTGCTCACCTTCCTTAATCCTCTCCGTAAAATAGGCGGTAATAATAAAAACCTAACCTCAGCGGACTTCGTCCTAACATTATAGCATGACTAATTCCAAGCTAAAGGCGAACAATTGTCTTATAAAAACAGCCTTTTATGGCCTTTTGCCTTTACAGTGCTACAATAGAAGTATGACAATCGTAGCGTTCTGCCTGGATGGTAGGGATGAGGAAGGTCGATTCCCGGAATATGGCGATAGAGTACATGAACGTCAGGAAACCGATGGTGGCAGGGTCTTTCTATCCGAAAGACCCTGTAGAGCTAAGCTCTGTTATTAGACAGTATCTGGACAACGCCCGTACTAGCGGGCCTGTGCCCAAAGCCCTTGTGCTTCCCCACGCAGGTTATATTTATTCCGGCCCGGTGGCCGCCTCCGGGTATAAGCTGCTGAGGCAGGCTGTACATGAGACCTACCGAGTGGCACTGCTGGGGCCATCTCATTGGGCAGAGTTCGATGGTATCGCGTTGAGCAGCGCCGACGCCTTCGCCACGCCGCTAGGCAGCGTTCCTCTGGACAAGTCTGTCATGTCAATTATGTCACAATTCACCTGCGCGGTTACTCTGGACAAGGCCCACGTCCGCGAACATAGCTTAGAAGTCCACATTCCTTTTCTTCAGGAGGCGCTGGATGAGTTTTATCTGGTGCCGCTTTCAGTGGGTCAGGTGGAGGTAGAGATAGTGGGAGACCTCATCGATGCCCTCTGGGGCGGTCAGGATACCTTAATCATCGTAAGCACAGATCTCAGCCACTACCACACCTGGGCTGCCGCTCGTGAGATAGATGGCGGGACTGCACGCGCTATAGAGGAGCTATGCCCGGATGATATAGAAGACGGGCAGGCATGTGGCAGTGTGCCTCTGAGAGGACTGCTGCACGCGGCAAGGAAGCATGGCCTTAAGGCCAGGACCTTAGACCTGCGAAACTCAGGTGATACGGCAGGTAGCTTCGATGTTGTGATAGGGTATGGGGCCTTTGCTTTCGAGGAGTAGAGGATTATTTTATAGAACCAACAAAAGGGAAATTGCTTCAGAACTTCTTTACATCAAGAGTTTGGTTTGAGAGCGTCTGTACATCTAGACTCCATTTTAGATATTTAAGCCCCAATAGTGTTTACACCAGAGGCTTCTAGCTTTGGTCTTCTAGTTAGCATGATAAAGGTCAGGGCTAGAAGATTGGAAACAGCGAAGGCTGTCAAAGCTATCTCGTAGCTGCCGGTGACATCCTTGACGTATCCTGCGAAAACCGGACCTATGACTGTACCTATAAGTCCTACAGGAGTCATCATTCCTCTTATAGTGCCAAAGCGTTCGGGTCCAAAGTACTCAGCTTGAATGGCCGGTATAAGGGGCAGTACCCCTGAATAGGTAGGAGCGTATAGACCCAGAAACAAAGCTATCCCGGTCCAGCCAGGCACCAAGTTTAGAGCTGTTATACCGACCGACTGAAAAATAAAGCACCCTGCCATAACATACCTTTTATCAGTGCGGTCTCCTAGCCAGCCAAACAACACGCGGCCAGGAGCGCCGATGATGGCCATGAGTCCGACTACTGTTGCAGCCACCGTTGCATCTAGACTTCTATCCTGGATCAGGTAAGGCAGCAAATGCACCGCTACCGAGCCGGTTACTAGATGCCGAGCGGCAAAGGTCATGGCTATAGACCAGAAAGCCATTGTCCTAATAGCCTGCATTGGGGAAAAATTTACCTCTTCGTCAAGATTAATTTCAACGACCTTTACATCACTGCTACCTTCCCTTTTATCCGTACTCTGTAGATCTGTCGCATTAACTGACGTGCCTGGTTGTGGGGTATCACCATCGGGCAAATAGCCATATGGCTGTGGCCTGTGTCGCACCAGGGTCGCCAATGGGAAGCCAAATCCCCACAGGAGCAGTCCTGCAACCACCGCTGCTGTGCGCCAGCCAAAGTTGGCGATTATCCACGCGACTACAGGCACAGCAGCGCCGCCAAAACTTAGACCCATAGTAATAATGCCCATGGCCCGGCCCCGCTTCTTCCGGAACCAGTTTGCCACAGCCACGTTTACAGCATTGCCGAAGCCAAAGCTGCCTCCACCTTGTACCAATATCACAAATACCAGGTAGAATGTCAGTAAAGAGTTGACCTGGCTAAGGACTATATAACCCAGACCGGTCACAAATATGCCGAAGAACATTATCTTTCTCGGGCCGAAGCGGTCTAGCAGAATTCCCACAGGAAGAGCCAGTATCCCCCCTTCAAGCCTAGATACTGAGACAGCGCCAGAAAGGGCTGCTCTACTCCATCCAAATTCTCTTATTAGGGGCGTGAAAAAAGCGCTGAAGCCATAGTAGGAAAAGGCGCCGGATACGGCCTGCATAATACATCCGGCTGCTACAATCCACCAGCCATAAAATATCTTCGGTGTCTTTATCTTTGTGGGAACTGGGGTCGATTCCATATGCTCTCTTACCCAGACAAGTGTATAAATTAAAACTCACGCTAAGGTCGCAAAATCGGTTATTTTAATGAGATGATTGAGATACGCTATGCTGGTCTGACCGAAAATGTCTGAGTTCGGGTATAAGGAAAGCTATGGTAACTATAGCCGTAGCATACAGCATAGCTCCTAGAGTCACTGCAAAGGGCACCCCAAACACTTCTGCTACGATTCCCATTGGAAGCACGCCGAAGGGCGCCAAACCCCAAATAAAGAGACGTGTGCCCATTATGCGCCCTCGTAAGCACTCTGGGGCTATGAGTTGGAGAATCGTATCGTTAACTGTACCAAAAGATACAGTCATAACGCTGACTATCGCCATGGTCATCAGAGAAAGATAGAAAGACGTGGACTGTGCTAAAACCAGTAGTAAGCTTGCGTAGAGCATTCCCGCGGCTAACTGAAGCGCTCCTTTATGTTTGAAGCTTCCAATAGAGGCCATTACCAGCCCGCCCGTAATAGCGCCGACACCCCCAGCGGTAAGGAGAAGTCCTAGACCTTGAGGTCCGACATTTAGAACATCTTTGGCGATAGCTGGAAGAAAAGAATGGTAGGCCCCAGCAAAAAGGCTGCTGGAGGCGCCCATAGCTATAACCCCGAGGATTATCCTATCCCGACGTATGTGATTAAGCCCTTCTATCAGGCTATTGTAAGTTGACTGGCGGACTTGTATTGGGATCTTGTTTTCCCATTTCATGAGCAGAATACATAAGACTGCCATAGCCTGAAGAAAGGTAGCGAAAGAAAACCCGATGCCAGCGCTTGTCATCGCTATAAGGACGCCTCCTAAGGCAGGCGCTAAAACTGTCGCTCCACGCTGTGCTATAGCGTCTAAAGCGATTGCATTCATAAGATTTTCTTTACTTACCACATTGGGGACTAAGGCTTGCCGAGCCGGGCGACCGAAGGACTGTACGATGCCGCTGACCAAAGAGGATAAGACCAGGACCCATTCCAGTCTTGGCATTTTCATTAATATGGCAACGGACACAATGGCCCATAAGAGCACCAGGGCGCTTTCTGTGACAAGCATCAGCTTACGCCGGTCCACTCTATCAGCCATTACACCACCCAGGAAGGGAAGGAAGAGCATGGGGAAGGCAAGAGAGGCATTTACTGCACCCAGCCATATAGTGGAGTTCGTGATCTCGTAGACGAGATAACTTCTGATAAATACCCTCATGCTGCGCCCGATGCTGCTACTTGCCTGGGCAAACCAGAGCAGCCTGTAGTTACTCTCGTACAGCGCGCTAAGCGTCTCGATTTTCGGAATTGTCCTAACTTTCATAGTTGCCATCTCGAACGAAGCATAACAAAGTCGCCAGCGTTGATAGGATTCTACAGCAATAACTATGCTGTAACAATAAGCCTGCCATTTTATCCAAATTTATTTTTAGGATTTATCATTAATAACTTTTTTGTGGTGACTAAGAATTCCAAACATAATGTAAGGGGTAGTATAGACAATGATACCATGTTATAATATACTTACTTATATACAAATACCTTACGAGAGAATATATATGAAAGAGATTGTTTCAAATATAACTAGCAAAGGCCAGATTACTATTCCGGTAGAGGTACGCAAGTACCTGGGAGTGGGCACCAGGGATAAGATCATCTTTGTATTGGAGGATGATGGGACAGTCAGGCTCGTTGCACCTCGCTACCCCAATATCGCCTCTCTTAAGGGAGAGGCTGGCAGTCTAAAGCAGCCCATCAGTTGGCAATATATGAGGGATATTGCGCGAGAAGACCGTCTCAAAGCTAAGTATGACAACCACGAGTGATCCGTTTATTGATACCGACGTGATTATCCGGTTGCTTACCGGAGATGATCCGCTAAAGCAAGCTGAGGCGGCAACTTTATTTGAGCAGGTGGAAGCAGGAGAGTTACGGATCGCTGCACCGGATACCGTTATTGCCGATGCTGTCTATGTTCTCTCCTCACCACGCCTTTACAACATCTCTCGAGCTCAGGTCCGAGAGCTTCTCGTCCCTATAGTGAGATTGTCAAACTTCAGAATAGATAATAAGCCTGCTGTTTTGCTTGCTCTCCTAATTTACTCTAACAACTCTATAGATTTTGGGGATGCCTTGATCCTGGCCTCAATGCAGCGGGCCAACTCTCAAATACTTTACTCCTACGATAGAGACTTCGATCGTTTTCCGTCTATTACCCGCCGTTCTCCTGACAGCACGTCACTTACCTAAACCGCAGATACTCGACTTGTCGGTAGGGTTATATTGCGCTGCTTCCCAGTATTTCTATTACTTTGGCTGCGGCTTCCATCGCTACTTCCGCCTGCTCGCGGGTGATGTGCCCATCTGCTACGGCTTCCTCCAGCTCGTCCTCATCCAGTAGTCCCGGCTTCTCGTTAGCGGGCTGCCATACGTCCAAATACCAGTCCTCAAACTCAAATCCCTCATCATTACCGATTAATCGAGTATCTTCGATTTTCTTAACCGGGGAGCAAATATCGCAGTAAGTCCCCACCCAATCACCCTTCTCGTTAAGGATCCTGGTGATAACGTAGTTCTTGCCCTCTTCCCACTTGGTGATCCATCTATAACCAGGCTTCGCAACTACCAGGTCATCTATGCTCCAAAGCCTTTCCATCTCGCCAAAGGTCTCATCAGTAATGAAGTGGTCGGGGAAAGTCTCAAAGACCTTGGTGGTCCAGGTCAAGCCTAAGCCAGTTTTGCTGGTTATGTGTTTTGGTGGATGCACGATAGACTATCTCCTTTATTGAAGATTTGACGTATAATGTCTTCGGATACCCATTCGGGCTTTGACCAAAATATACGAGAAGATGTCAATGAACACCTACACCCAACTAAGTACACAAATTAACCGCTACCTAACACATGTAAGCAGTTTGGCGCAGTTAGAGACTTGGGTTATGGAAAGACTTCCAGTACTTCTACAATATCCCGAAAGCCTAACGGGACGTCTTACTTGCTTAGTCGAATTATGCTTGGCCGAGCTGCATGATGGAATAACCTCCCAGCAAAGCGTACGTGTCCGCTTAAAGCGAGAACTTGCCATCAGCCTCTTGCAGCACCCGCTCACATAAAGCGGCTACTTGAACATAAGGGCCGGTCTCGAAGGGGGTCCGCAGGTTTTCGGCTACCATTTGTCCGCCATTATATAATAATCCTTTATGCTACTAAAGGGGCGATGATGTTTGAAATACCAGAAGGTCCGAAAAGGTATCAGCCTGTAGCTGTTCGTACTCCCTTTGAGGTATCTTCAAGTAGCTCCACGGTGTCCCTGTTAGGAGGGTTGCATTCTCACACCAGAATTGGGCGGCCCGGTCTTTATGCGCCACGTCGATGTCCTCACGGCCTTTGGTCTCCACCAGGAAATAAGTATTATCTTCAGAGATCGCGACAAAGTCTGGTTCATAATATCTAAGATTGCCTGCTGAATCTGTGTATTCGATTGAGAAGCCAAACTGCTCCGGAAGTTTGGTAAATGCCTTGATATCAGGAGCCGACTCTAAAAAGCTGGCGAAGCGCTTCTCAAAATCATTTTCGCAAGCCACCAGGTTGAAAACTGTTTTACTCGCGTTCAGAGTGGCCCGGGACCAGGGGAACGATGGCGTCTCTGACAACCTGCGGCCGGTATCGATTAAAGTTGGCTGTAGCTCTTCTACTACCAAAGCTCTTAGGGCCTGCACGAAAGTTTTGACAGTAACGTACTGAGCAACATTGCTGCTAATGGCCCTAATCATACCTGGGTCATCCAATTTGACAGGTCCGCCAAACGCCCTGGTCTCTAGGAATTCACGCACCTTAGGAGCAAGGGCGGCGAACTGAGAGGGTAGCTTTACGTCCTGGGCTATGCGTTTGGCGTAATAAGATATCACTTCCTGCGGAGTCTGGACCTCAGGGATTGTATACTCCCGCTCTATTATTTTTTGAAGGGTTATAATATCGTAGCCGTCGTACTTGAAATTCCGCTCAGCAATATCGCCTTCCTTTTTCGGCAGGACAGGACAGTCCATAGAAGATATGTCCAGGCCGGCGATCTCCTCGGCCAGGCTTTTCTTTCGGGCCAGGATAGGGCTCAGCCGTGGAATAAGGATGTCCTTATCCAACTTGCTCTCATCAGGCTGGATAGTGGTGATAACAAGCCTGTCCTTGCCCACCTGGAAGGTCTCAAGCTGTAAGTCCTCTTCCCGTTCCAGTTGCTCGACAAACTCAATAAAGGCTTTGTTCCCAATTACATCAACCCGTTCTACATACGAGGTTGAGAAGCCGTGGAACATCAGTCGAAGCCCCCGGCCAATGGTCTGTTCCGGAAGGATATTGGCTCTCGAACTATAAGGGCGTAGACCAACCACCACGGTAACGTTCTGAACGTCCCATCCCTCTCTTAGCATCAGTACACTGACGATGGCGTTAACCGGGCTTTCCTCGGAATCTACTTCCCTCGCTACTTTACGCGCCTTCTCGAGGTCTCGCCTAGCAACATCACCAGATTGATTTGTGTGGATTATAAGCAGTTTTTCACCGGCGAAATCCTCCGGATAGCGAGTGCGCAGGTGGTCTCCTACATCGTCCGCTTCTTCGGTGCTGGTCATCATGACGAAAAGGATCGGCTTTTTACCCAACGGAGCTAGCTGGTCGCGATACTCTCGCCAGCGTTCTACGCCGGCCGCAAGGAAACCGGCGTACTTGCGGCTGGCGATGTTGGTCCGCCCCTCCTGGATGTTGGCGATACCCTTCATTGGACTTTTAACTATGTGGTCTATGATGGCTTGCTTCAGAGGATAGTCGAAGATGGTCCAGGTGAAGAGGGCGCCTTTGTTGAACCTGGGCGTCGCCGAGAAGTCCAGTTGAGCCGCCAGGCCTCCCGGCACTCCATCGTTCAGCCTACGTATGACCTTGTTCCACTCACTCTCTTCGTCGTGGGTATGATGGGCTTCGTCATTGAGCGCCAGAACCGGCCCTCCGCGAGCGGCGATGCGTTTCTCGAAGTCCTCTATCTCAAAGGTCTGGGATGGAGGCGGAGGACCCAAGACCCCTAGCATCTCCTCAGGCTCGTTTTCACTGGCGCGATTGGTCCGTTCATAAAGCTGCTGAACGTTGGTTAGATAAAGAGCGCCCTGCGAGTAGGCCCTTTCGCCATCCTCCCGCATATAACAGTCGAAGTCCCAGAAGATGCTTAACTCAGGGGGCACAATAGGATCAGCTTTGAAGATCCTTCCGGAGCCGAAGTCAATTCTCAGCCGTTCAAACACGATGACGTTAGGGGCGATTATAAGGAAAGTCCTGGCGTAATCTTCTTGACCTTCCACTACGGCATTAAAGTACTGCCACGCTATGGCCAGCGCAATGACTTTGGTCTTGCCGCTTCCCGTTGCCATCTTGATGCAGTAGCGGGCGAAGTCGTCGTATTGGAGCAGCCGCAGGGGAATATTGGGAGCGTATTTCTCAAGCAGGTCCTTATAGCGGCGTACCTTGACGACCTCATAGAGATAGATCAGGGTCTCAATAGCTTCCCGCTGGGAGTCGTGGTAACGAAAGGGGCGTCCGTTATGAAGGCGATGGTCGGTCTTGAACCAGTAGTTCAGAAGCGCGCGCGTAGTATCCGTTACCCCACGATAGCCCTGACTGCGCCACTCGGCGACTTCCTCTCGGATCGCCGGAACGCAGGGGGCGGTCTTAACCTGGGGCTGTAGTAGGCTTAGCTGCCCTGATGCTGCCGCTCCGCGACGAGGCATTTCCCGTTACCTTCACTTTTAAGCTCTTCGTGGTGTCGTTGCCCAAAATATCTATAACTTTAACTACCACTGTGTAGTCGCCAGGACCGTCGTAAGTGTGAGTAACGGACTTCTGAATAGTGCGCTTCTTGCGAGTTCTATAGTCCTGCCACTGGTTGTGAAAGGTGTCCCCTTTGTTGTCCCAGTCCACCGACCAGTAATCTACCCACTGCTCCCAGTTGCTTATGGCCTTCCTGACCTCTTCCGGCACATCGTCCGGTGGTATCACGAAGTCAGTCAGAGTTACCGTTACGGAGAGGCCGTTACCCTGCACGTCGGCGGACAGCGCGGCAAGCTCGAAGAACTGGACGTCGCCTTGCTCAACGGCCCGCTTGTCCATAACGTCCCTGGGGATCCGCAGGAAACGCATGTTGATATTGGCCTGCGCCGCCTGCTGCCTTGCCACCTCGTTCTGCTCAAAGGCAAAGTCCCAGCCAAGCACGTCCACGCCGTTGACTGAAGGTGCATCCTTGCCTGTTCCCATCGCCCGCCGGAATTCGCTGGCGATCTGCGCCACGTCTCCGGGGCTGATGGGTGAGTCCACCGGGCCAACGTGCACCATTCGCCCGTTCTTTAACCCGTGCAGCCAGGTGTGCCCGGCTATTGGTCTGGCCTTGTAAAGGTCCAGGATGAACTTGCGATATGCGGCCTGCTTTGCCTCCGCCTGCTCTCCGAACTCCCCAGCCTGCTCTTTAGTAAAAGATTCGCCATCGACTTGAACTTGAAAGGAGAAGTCTGCTCCAGTATCGAAAGGAGGATCGATGTAAATAAGGTCTACTTGTCCGGCGAACTCGTCTAGCAAGGACGGCAGCACATACTTCTTGTCACCCCAGATGAGACGGTTTCGCCACTCTGAGTCGCGACCGGAATGGAATCTTTCAAGGGACAACTGGCGCTGCTGGGCGCTCTCGTTAACAGTCTCAACGCTCTGAAAGGGCAGGGCCACCCGGAGCGGGGCCACACGCCGCCCGTCCTTATCGTATTTACCTTCCCAAATTAACTCAGCCACAACAAAACCTTCTGTTTAGTCCTAATAGTCCATCTGGTCTTTTCGTGATTATAAGAGTGGGCGCTGATACTGGCAACTTTTTGGGCAATGATATATCTAGTAATTATCTTGTCTGGACAAGCATCACCTGTTGCATGTGATTATCCAAATCGGAAGCCCAATTCTCTGAGCATGTCCCAAGTTGTCGTCGCTGTGTCTTTACGTTCCTTAGCCCATTTGGACAGTTCGTCGCCGTAGTCAATAAGTTCTTCGTAGACACGCATCGGAGCACGAATCCTACCACCTTCGACCTGGCTGTCCATAAAATCCCAAAAGCTCGGCGCAAGATCGGGAGCATAATAGCGTCTCCTAGCTGTAATTAGCATGTCGGTGTCAAGCCAAAAATCAACCAATAGCTGCTCCGTAAAGGTGTGTTTCGATCTTTGCAAGCGTTCCTAGTCTTACGTTGAGTAGTGACGCTACCTCTCTATATGTAGTTCTGCCTTGTGCCATTGCTGCCATCAGACTGTTTATTAACGTGGCACTGTTTCTCGCGAGCAAATTGTTATAGAAGTCGCCGCCACCGGATGCAGATAAAGGCGCTGGCTTACCCACCAACCTATCGTAATACTCTTGATAGATTGCCCAGTTGATTTGATTCGTGTCCAATGCTTGTCGCAGGATAACTATGGAACTAACCCAATAGCGCGAGCGTAGTGCCTGTACATTCTGTTCTACGCTTCTATGGGGACGCCAACTGATAAGAAAGTCATCTTTCGGGACTAATACTTCTGCGGCGATTCGATTACTGAAGCGCTCGATCATGTTGCCATAGTTAGGTTGCCGATAGTCTGGCTTTGAAATTCCCGTCTGCCCGATCCAAATATGGACAATTTCATGGGCAAGTGTAAAAATCTGTGCCGCTTTAGCATCTCTACTATTGATAAATACCAGAGGTGCAAGATCATCGCTAATCGCAAAGCCCCGAAATTCCTCAACATTCAAGATACGGCGGGTGTCATTACCTACAACCCCGCTCCGAAGTACCAAGATACCTATGCTTTCAGATGCCTTTACTAAGTCTCTAAAAAATTCATCACCTGACGCGGCATTCTTCCTCATCTCATCATTGATGCCTATAGTTTCTCTAATATCCTTTGCCACGGTACTGATATCGTCATCGATGGTGTAGCGTGCTACAAACTGTAAAGGCTCAGCTCCCTCATCTTCCTTATACTCCCTATACCATTCCTGCTTAGCGAGAACGTCACTCAGCAGATCATAGAAATCTGGGCTAGGAGGTATTGGTGGCTGATCTCCTATAGTTCTAAGGTCAGGCAATGGAAGTTTTTCTTGTGGTGGCGAGGAAAGATATAGGTAACCGAAAGGAATACGGAACTTCTTGGCTAATTCCTGCGCTTGACGCATTGTCGGACGTGCCTGTCCATTTTCCCAGGAGGCGAGCTTCTCCTCAGTTATGCCCAGCTTCTTAGAAGCTGCATCAATTGTGAGATGATTACGTTCTCGCGCCCAAATGAGTAATGCGGGAGTAATGAATGCTTCGGTCATGATCTCACGGCCTTGGTAGTATCATAATGGGCAGATCGCTCAAGGGGATACTTGCTGTCGCTTTCGAACCTTTCCAGGGACAACTGGCGCTGCTGAACGCTCTCGTTGACAGTCTCGACGGTCTGAAAGGGCAGGGTCACACGGAGCGGGGCCACGCGCCGCCCGTCCTTATCGTATTTGCCTTCCCAAATTAGCTCAGCCACAAATAAACCTTCCTGTCTAGCGGTCATAATCTACTCGCCTTTTCGTGATTATAAGAGTGGGCGCTGATACTGGCAACTTTTTGGACATTTGGACAATGTTGACACACCCAACCAAGAGGACTAGTATACCTCATGACATGAGAAAGATGGGCTTACAGCTTGAAGCTTTGATAGACTCTATAATTGACTCTGGCAAGCTAAAGAGCGATGAACGAGTCATATGGAAGTGGCGGGAAGGACATTGGAAAGCCACGCTGAAAGTTGAGCATCCTGAGCAATCAGGTGTTGAGTTGGTAATTATTATGCTGCCTCTTCTATCGCGCTTCAGTGTACAATTAAATTATCAAGGAACACCCGCACGGCGTTTCTGTTCTAATTCTCCCCATACTATGCCGCATGACTGCCTTGAGCATCCAGGTGAACGCTTATTTGGCTATCATAAGCATAGGTGGTCAGACCAAACGGGTGATGAATGCTGCTACGTACCAGATGACATGTCCGTAATCTCCATAGAACAAGCATTTTATGATTTTTGTTCTGAGTGTGGGATAATATTTGATGGGGTATGGAGTGATCCTCCTCCCACACAAATAGGATTCGAGACGATAGCATGACCCTCTGTGAGAGTGCGTTTGTACTTCTAAGCCAATATTTTTCACAAGGCATGTCGTGCGGCCCTAATGAAGCTGGCTACGAGGTGTTAGTAACCCCCCTGTGTTACCCTGACATGGATAATATAGAGTTGTTCATAAAACAGGCCCCCGACGGAAAGTTCCTAGTGTCTGATCTAGGACAAACTATGATGAAGTTGGCTGACTATGGATTTGTCCCTGCTAACGCCCCGCGTCGTCGAGCTATGATTCATCAGATCACTACATCAATGAACGTGCGCTATGAAAATGGCAATATCCTAGTGGTAGCAAATGAAAGTGAATTAGGCGCTCGCACGTGGGATTTGCTGCTAGCACTCTATAAATTGTCAGACTTAGCCTTTACTGTACCAGGTTACACAAGAGCTACCTTTATTGATGAGTTCGAGAATTACATGGTAGACCGGAACTTATTACCTTATGAGCGCGGAGCACAACTCCAACTTGATACTGGAGTAACTGTTGCTATGGATTTTGTTGTGGGCCAAACCAAACTCGTGCATCTATTGTCGGCTGGCTCCCTTGGCTATGCTAGAGAGAGACGGGACCGAGTCTATGTTAACTTCAATGAACTCATTATTGCTAAAGACCAACGTGAGCGCATTGCTGTGATAGATGATTCTCAATCGGACATCTGGCGCGACGATATACTTGTCCCTTTACGCCATGTGACCAACCACGTCCTGCTTTGGTCACGGAAGCGTCAACTAGAAGAAACGTTAAAGGCTTCGTAAACTTGGGTTCGGTTGCACCACTGGCATTCATGTCTTATCTCACGGCCTGGGAATTATCGTAATGGACAGGTCTCTGAACTGCGTTTCCAGCTCGGCCAGATCGCTCAGGGGATATTTGCTATCGCTTTCGTCCGGTAGGGTGAGCTTTTTGGTAGATGATGGTGGGACCACACGCCGCCCATCTTTATCGTATTTGCCTTCCCAAATTAGCTCAGCCACAATAAAACTTTCTGTTTAGTGGTTATAGTCCACACAGCCTTTCCGTGATTATAAGAGGGGACGCTGATACTGGCAACTTTTTGGCTAATTATTTGACACACCTTGTCTCTACTGCTAGATTGCCTGTGTTATAGCTCTAAGGGAGTGGTTATGCCAGGCAGTACTCATCTGTCAACTCAAGAAGCCGATGACCTCTTACGTGAAAGGAAAGTCATTACAGCTAATCTCTACTGGAGGCCAGAGGGGCGAGGTTTCAAGTTAGAAGCTACTGTTCTGAGCATAGTATCCAGCAAGCCGTTGAAGCTGCATGGCTATGTGGGACCGGTGCGCCGTAGTCTTGCGCTGTTGTTCCAGAGCGTCGCAATTAGGAGGTTGTGTATAGGAGGGTCACATCGGAATCCTGACGGAAACCTCATCAGAGGTCTGCACAAGCATCTTTACGACGATCAAGCGGACGATCGAATAGCCTATATTCCACAGGACATTAATGAAGGCAACATAAACAACGAGTTTATGGATTTTCTAAGAGAGTGTAGTATAGTACTCGAAGGTACTTATCAGTCACTACAATACCCATAAGAGTAGCAATGAGTCAACCCGATATCTGCGAGAGCATCATCTCCGAGTATTTGGCCAGCCTAGAGGGAGAGTTCAATATTGAACCAAACTCTTTGGGATGTTCCATTATTACGCCTTTTATAAGGCCAGACGGTGATTATATAGAGATATTAGCAGAGCAAAGGCCGAGCGGTGTTATTGCGCTCAGTGATATGGGTGGTACCTTCTCTTACTTACATCTCAGCGGGCTATCGCTCAGTAGGCGATTGAGAGATGATGCGAAAAGGATAGGTAGCAGATATGATATATCTGTTCATGTTAACGAACTTATAGCCCAGGTGGACCCCCTCGGCGTGGGACAGGCTCTACACAACCTTGTACAGGCGATATTGGCAATTGCCTCTTTAGTCGAGAAAAGGCGGCCATATCTGAATCTACGATTTGACGAAGAGGTCGAAGCGACTATCATTTCGCAAGGTAAACGTTATGATCCTGAGTTTGTTGTTAACGGGAAGAAGGAGCATCACACTGTTAGGTTTCATATTGACTCTGGGCTTAACCTACTAGTTCAGCCGTTTTCGCAAGCCTCAGAAATACAGGCGCGTAGGGTGGCGGAGCGTTGGTACTATTATTTTGACGATATTCTAAAGGCTGATCCTGCCTGGGTATGCGTGGCGGTCTTGGATGACAGAGGCAATAGAGAATCGATTTGGTCTAATCCCTATACAGTTCGACCGCTCGATGGCATTGCCCATTTAGTCAAATGGAGTGAGAAGGATAAATTGGTTGCAACGCTCGATGGACAAGCTCTTGCCTAGCAGCAACAGGGCCTTGCGGCGGCACAAGGTGGGCATTCATTTTTCACTGCATTTCCTTGCGCCTCTATATAATCATATCGCCCCACATTTTCCCGATCCGGAATCGGAGTTACGGAAGATATACGCCGAATCACGACCGGCCGTCCATCTCTCGCGTCACGTTTTATCCACCCTTCCACAGCAACTAACTTTCCCCATAAGTTCCGCAGAGTGTCCGAATCGTAGTCCGGGGGCAAATAGCACGACACAGCCCTATCATAGAAGCTGTCATACAGAGTGAAGCGGAGCGCGTTCCGGTTGGTAAGCGTCTGCATACGCCCTTTAATAAGTCCGTAAGCGCCGCGCTCTTTAAGCATTAGTGGCAGCGCAACGGCTTTAGGGCTTACCAAGAGTTACTGTGTTGTTTTCAGCCATTACGTGTCGTCCTCCCACAACCCGTTATTTCTCCAAGTATTATACCACCAATTAAATTGGTGGCTGTCTTCGCCTGACTACTAACTAACAACTCCACCTCACGGCCTGGGAATTATCATAATCGACAGATCGCTGAACTGGGTTTCCAGCTCGGCTAGATCGCTCAGGGGATATTTGCTGTCGCTTTCATCCGGTAGGGTGAGCTTTTGGTAGATGATGGCGGGGATGTCTCCGGGGATGCCTCTTTCCATGAGGAACTTGGCTATGTCCTGGGGCATGAAGTCCCAGGTGTGGGGGAGCAGGACTACGGTCCGCTTGCCTTTGGCTACGGTCTCCGCAAGCTCCTCTTTGTCGTCGTCGATGGGAGCGCGCTTGTGGAAGGTGATGAATAGGGCGGACTCCATGGCTACGCCGGCCTTGGCGCAGGCGATCTGAACCGAGCTGATGCCCGGCACTATCTCTACCGGACCGCAGGCCCGGCGGACCCGCTCGATATACTCCTTGTCGGAGAAGTTGGGGTCGCCGTAGTTGCATATCACGCAGTTCTTGCCTTGAGAGGCGGCTACTCCCACTTCCTCTAAAGACCCCTCCTGATTTCTGTAGTCTATCGGTATTATCTGGCCCTTGATCCACTTCTCTACCACTGCTAAAGCGGTCTTAAACCCGGCCACAACGTCGGCTTCTTCAATCAGTCTTTTGCCTCGAAGCGAGAGGTATTCCGGGTCTCCGGGGCCTACTCCTACTATCCATACGCTCAATGGGAATCCTCCAGATTGTTTTCATCCCCACCCTTAAATGGGTGATGTAAATTAATAAGTCATACTTGTAGGGGCACACCTACGTGTGCGCCCTGACCACACAATCTTCATCACCTGAGTATATGCTGATCTCTAGCTGTTGCTTGGACTAGGATTAGGACAGACACATAGAGCCAGTCTCAGAACTACATGGGCGCTGAGGGCGCTACGTCGCCACTTCTCTCGATTGCTGAGACTGCTATAATGCTCACTAGGCCGTACAACAGGCTCAATGTGACCCAAAAGACGTAAACGCAAATCGAGCCAAGTCTCGGTCATCGTAGAAGGTAGTTTTGGACTTCTGAGACAGGCTCTGTGTGTCTGCCCCTACAAACAATCCATGTAAAAATGCCTTTAATATGGCTATTACATATCATATATAGCCATATTACACATGCGTTACAGGTGCTGGCGGCCTGAGTAGCCTGTATCTAGCTCATGCCAGTAGTCGATGCTTTGCTCGCCCATTCTCCAGCAGAGGTATACCTCTCGGCCCTCTCTCATGGTCCTGAAGTCTGCGAGGCCGTCGTTTATATCTTTTATCTCCACGCCTATATTTGACGCTTCTTCAAGGCCCCGCTGAAGACGCGCCTCTAGCTCCTTGCGCTCCGCCTGAAGAGCACGGGCGCGGCTTTCGAGGTGCATGCTGTGCCCGTTGCCGCCACGAGCGCCTTCGGTATTATCCAAGGAGGCGGTAGCAGTCTGATTGGCCCTCATCTCCTCCATGAGGCCTCTCAGGGAGCGCATCAGCGTCTCCAGCCTGGGTATCTGGGCGTTCGCCTCTTCCGGTGTAAAATACTTCACTTAGTTACCCACTTAAGAATCTCATTATTACTAATGGTTCGACAGGCTCACCACGAGCGGTAATATATCATTCTTTACTAGAGACGATCTCTTTGACCCTGGAGACCAGCTTTGGAAGCACCTCTCCGGAAGAGCCCTGTAAGCTCAGGTCGCACATGTAGCTCAGGTCTGTCTCATAGGGATTGATCTCGATCAGATACGCCCCGCGTCTTTTAGCCATAACCGGAAGCTCCGCGGCGGGATATACCACGGCGGAGGTGCCGATAACCAGGGTGCAGTCGCTGCTCATGGCCTCGCGGCGACATATCTCCAGTACGTCCGTCGGAATTGGCTCACCGAAGGCTACTCCGTCCGTTTTTACTATTCCGCCGCATTCCGGGCAAAGTGGCGGCAGGTCGTCCAGCGGCAGCGAGCCACCCGGAAAGCGGGCGATGCAGCTTATACAGCGCAGCTTGTAGCGATTGCCGTGGATCTCGGCCACGTTCTTGTTCCCAGCCGTGTAGTGCAGGTTGTCTACATTCTGAGTAATTAGGTACTTCAGCACCTCCGCTGCCTCCAGCTCCGCGAGGGCGTAGTGAGCTGGGTTGGGCTGGGCGCCATCGAAGGAGCGCATCTCAGGACGAGCGCCGTCGCCTCTGAGTCTGGCCTCCCACCAGGCCTTGGGGTCCTGGAGAAACCGCTGGTAGCCTTTATTGTCCGGCTCGCCATACTTTGTCCACAGTCCGCCGGGGCCTCTAAAGGGAGGTATTCCACTCTCTACCGAGATACCTGCTCCCGTCAAAGCCACGACATACTTGGACTTGGCTATAACCTGAGCTGCATCCTCAATCATACGGTCAAGAGCATCATTACCGACAGGTCGGGTATCTTCGATAGACATAGCAACCTCCTAAGGAGAAAAACTTCGAGCCACACAACCAATAATGGCTTATGATAGCATAAGACCAGCCTACTTTCAGCCTGAAGGAGACGGCAGAAAATGGCGAGACCACGGGGTTTCTTTAGTAACTCCGAAGCGCTACAATAGGTAGCCGTATGCAACCGCGCAGCAGGTAGGTTATAGTCCTTTTGATAGATAAAAGCGTTTATTATATTAAGAGCGTTGTAGGGGGCGCTGTAAAAATCGCGGTCCTACTTTCCGGTCACCGAAAGACCTTGTTGCGAGCTTGAAATTTTCGGGAAGGCAGCTAATGAGTCTAGGCACGGCAATATACGTCGAGGTAACCCCTAAGCTTATCGAGGCCCTGGACCTGCGCTGGGGAGGCAACCAGGCCCGCCACGACCTGAAGTACGTGGTGGACAGAGAGTGGTATGTGCCGGCGTCCGAGTGGGCCCAGCATTTGGGAAGACATCCAACCAGCTACCATGGCTACCATGGTCTGGATATCCGACACTGGCGCTACTCCAGGATCGAGAAAGAGTATATTGCCTTCTGGTGTGAGAGCCATGACGATGAGGAGCATGCAAGGCTTACTCTTGGAGATATGAAGGCCCTGCTGGAGGAGCTGGTAGGACCCTCCGAGTTTCAGATAATCTCAGAGGAGCTCCGCGACCAGGAGCTGCGGTAGATATAAATCGCCTATAGGAGGTCTCTTGGGCATGGCGATAATAAAAGGGATGGCAAACCTGTACCGAGCCAACTGTAGCGAGATAATCGCCAGCGGGTCCTATGTCATAGTATCGCGGGAGAACAAAAGCCAGGGAACGGTAGCAGTCCGCCGCTGGCACACGCTGGACGATGAACCTATTGGCGATACCTGTATACTGGAGTTTGAAGACGGCAGAAGGGCTGTGGTCACTATCACCAACTATTTACAGCCCCACTGTAGCAGCACAGAAGTAATTAGGTTTACAATGATAGGCAAGCTATAGTAGAGAGACATAAGTCATCTTGTAGTGAGACCTTCGACGGGCCCTAGTTCGCGAACTCGCTACAAGCTCTCGGCAGTCGGCTTAGGCGGCCAAAGACAGGTAAAAAGACAAACTAACGGAGAAAGGGGTTGAGGACATGGCTAAGGTTGTAACTATCTCCAGGCAGGTAGGTAGTCTGGGTGACGAGATCGCTCAGGCGATTGCTTCAGAGCTTCAGGTGCCAATTCTAGATAGAGAGATAGTCATTAGGGCGGCAACAATAGCAGGGGTCTCCGAGGAATCTATTCTAGAGGCGGAACACGTGCCATCCTTGCTAGAGCGTATGGTCTCTCTTTTAGGTCAATACCCTGTCACCTGGGACACCGATGTCCAGACCACAGCGGCGCCGCCTCCAGCTCTTTCTACCAATGAGTACCGTCGTCTCATAGAAGAGGTCATTCAGAGCGTCACTCAGACCGGCGGCGCCGTGATTGTGGGACACAGCGCGCAGATAGCCCTGAAGGACCGCGACGACATTTTAAAAATCCTGGTCTGCGCGCCCTTCAAGCTGAGGGTAAGTCGAATTCGCGAGCAGATGGAGCTGAGTGAGCACGATGCCGAGGAAGAGGTAAAGCGTGACGACATAGAGCGCAACAATTATTTCCACTCTTATTACCGCGTGGAATGGCTGGACGCAGAATTGTACGATCTTTGCATAAACACGGGGCATCTGGACGTACAGACCGGTAAGGACATTGTGCTCAGCGCCGGCAGCCACATCGGCCTGTGGTGACAAGCTACTAAATCTTGATACGGGGCCTATTACAGGGTCTCTTTAAAATACAGACTCCCTACAACACCACATTAATAGGGCTGATATCGCCCTATTAATGCTATGGAGTTCGTGGTCCCGGTGTTAGGACTACTCTTCCTCACCGTCTTTTAACTGCCCGCAATCACCTACAGATGATTAATCGATTGTAGCGTGGGATGCAGCCGCATGATCCATTCGTTACGACTGTCCTTCTGCGCGATGTCCTGTCCCCCGAAGCTAGCCCGAGATGACAGATATCGGAATCCGACTCACTTTCGAGTTACTGGAATATGCCTTTGTTTAATGACCTCAGTACGCTGGACTAATGGCTGTACCGAGAGACCACGGCTCAGCAGTAACGGCAGGATTGTGAGGCCTTGCGCCTCACATAAACCAGGGCGTAGTCTGAATCTGCTAAATGCCAATTAAGATCTCAGGCCGTATTACTCAGGACACTGCTTGTACCTTATGGCCTAAAGCTCTTAATTACCTCAAAAATCTGCTTCCCGATCCAATCTTGCCTGGCCTAGAGATCCTCTTTAGAGAGCCGTCAGAGCTTATATAAGCGGCAAGAAGCCCATCCTCAAGTTTGCTGTGACTAGAATCCCATAATCTCCGTTTCTGAGGGTTTTAATGCCCTCTCATGCGGTTTGTTATATCAGCTTCAAACCGGTCCTTAGCTTTGAATAAAGCAATAGATACGGGTTTGAATCACATCTAGTCATAAATTGCCCCACAAGGGGCATACCGTACGACCTAGCTGATTAAGAAGGCTTTAACAAGAGATTAAAACTATTCTTCCATTACAATTTAGTCAATCGGGAATTATGGGGCTCGTTGACATTGCGGTAATAGACAGCAGGTTCTCAGTTCTATTACAATTTAGTCAATAGTAGGTATAGAATTTGCCTGTTTGAGGCAGCATTACCAACGAGTCAATAGCCTCTTTTTTTCTTTTGTCTAGCTTATTGACACCCTCGCATAGGGGCTTAGAATTAACACTTACATGTAGGAGTGCTTTATGAGCAATATTGGCGGCATGATAAAGTACTATCGGGAGCAAGCTGGCGTATCCCAGAACGCGCTGGCCCGGAAGATAGGGGTGAATCCAGCCTATATTAATCGGCTGGAAAAGTGGGGTAAGGGCATTAATAACCGGGAGCTTATCGAACAGGTAGCAGCCGCCCTCGACCTCCGACCTCGCGAAAGCGACCAGCTCCTTGCCATGGCTGGTCACCTACCGGCAGCCTTTTCACAGCTAGGACCAGGGGATGAGACTCTCCTTCTGGTCGCGGATATCCTTACCGATGAGAGTATACCGGATAAGGACAAAGATGCCTTCCGTCTACACGTCAGGCTGGCTTCCAAGCCCTGGCGCGCAGTAGAGCTATAAATTCTCTTCAAGACTTTAAAACTACTTGATTCAAAGGACATGATCGCTCAAAATAGTATCGTTGAAAGCGGTGCTCGCAATAATAGGCGTGCTGTCAAAGAGGCCTTCTTTTTCGAGGGGATCGATAAGGCCAACGGCACCATCTTCCCGGACGTGCTCTTGGATAAGGTCATGCCTTTCCTAACGCCGGCCGAGTGGAAGGTATGCAGCTATATAGTCAGGCGCACCTTTGGGTGGAAGAAGGAGGAGGACGACATCTCGCTGGATCAGATCTGCAACGGCATTGTTAAGCGTGATGGGACCAGGCTGGACTTCGGCACTCAGATGGACAAGAAGACCGTTATCAGGGCTCTCAAAGGGCTGGAGACAAAGGGCGTGATAGCAACAAGGAAGAACTATTCATCCCGCCGGGGCTTCGAGGCCACCACCTACTCACTTAGGTTCAAGGGGCAGTCACAGCCCCCTGCCCTAGTAGAGAAAGCCCACAAGGTATCAGAGCACCCTGTGTCATCTTTCCACAAGCTTAGGATAGTGGATAATGGCGACTACCCTTCTGGCACAGATGCTGAAGCCCTAGTAGAGAAAAGCCCCATACAAATAACAAGTGAACAAACAACAAAAAAACAAATAGACAGCTACACAACAAATGGGCATAATAGTGACCAAATATCAAAGATACTCGACTTATCGGTATGGGGAAGTATCCTACTCGAGGTAAAGCGTCAGGTCCCTAAAGCAAGCTACGATGCCTGGCTGGACCGGAGCTATCAAATAGAGTATTCGGAAAGCGATATAGTGGTCGCAGTGCCTACGGAGACCGACAAAGACTGCATAGAGCGCAGACTTGGTTTCCTGGTCCAGAGAGTAGCATTAAGAGTGTCCGGTAGAGACATTAAAGTAAGATTTGTAGTTGAGAGTGCACATCAGCAATAGCCTAAGAAGCAGCTTTAAAAGCGCAAGAATAAGTAGTTATAGAGTTATTATAGGTACATAGTAGTATATGAAAATTGGAAGTGTAAGTAAGGATTTAGGAGTCCCCGTCCCCACGGTGAGGAGATGGACTATAGAGTTTGCCAGTTGCCTTAGCAAAGAGGCGCAGGGTGTTAACGGTAGTCCAAGAGAGTTCTTAGTCAAGGACGTTAGACTCTTGAAGCGCGCCAAGGAGTTCCTCAGCGCTCCTGATGCCACCTATAAGGAAGTCAGGCTGAAGCTGCAAGAGGAGGAGCTATGCTCCTCTCAGGAAACGGAAGAGGAAATAACCCAGGAACCCGAGTCCAACGAAAGAGAAGCTGTTGATCGCTACATACTTAAGGTATTTGACGAGGCAATCAAGCCCTACAGAGATAGGGTAGACGCCCTTCATAGTGAGATGGACGATCTCAAGAAAAAGCTTGCCGTGGTAGAGGAGCGGCAGGGCTCAGATCCGGATCGCCAGGAGGGTAAGCGTAAGAGTTGGCGCTTTACGCTGTGGTAGGTAGTTAGTCAGTCTTAGGCCCGCATTAGGCGGGCCGATTGTTTGTGCAGGCCTACATGAAGGCGTCTAATTGTTATAACCCTATTATAAAATCCAATCAGACCCAGTCTAAGGCGGCTTTTAACACAAATGTCACTGAGAGTTAATAGATCGGTAACTTAAAGGAAATAAAGAGTACATAGTATGTTGCTATACGTTTGAGGCAGAGCTTATCTTGGCCCGTCCTAGCAAGGGTAGAAGATAGCCCTGACATGAAGGAGAGGAAACGTACCTGCCTATGGCAAGCCCCTCCCGTACAGCACAGTCGTCAGACCAACCAGTACAAGAGAATGATAGTGGCGATGAGATTATAAAGAGCGGCAATCTCATTATTGACGCGGCGAGATTCACCGTTACTGTGGACGCCAAGACAATAGACCTGGCTTACAAAGAGTTCGAATTGCTGAAGTTCCTGGTCAGCCATGTTGGGCAAGTATTCGACAGGACCTCTCTAATGTGGGGCGCCTGGGGCAAGGACCAGGTCCAAAAGGCCAGGACCGTAGATGTCCACGTGGCCAGACTGAGGAAGAAGTTGAAAGGGACTTACCCCTACCGTATTGTAACTGTGAGGAAGCGCGGATACGGCTTTGTCCAGGACCCAGAAGGCCGGTACGAACGCAGCGCTTGACCATGTCTTACTGACGCAGATCATTTAGATGTAGGGGCGGACCTGTGCGTGTCTGCCCTGTCGTTTTAACGAGTTAAATCTCAGACCAGGAGTACGAGCTGTCTGCTCTCAACCCCTAATGGAGCTTGATATCCCAGGAATACGGTATCTCCGATGTGTTCCAAGGCAGCCGCTCCTCATCCGGGTTGTTTCTATCATAGACCTTGGTGACGAAGTAGACTAAGAGGGATGGCTCAGCGCCTATAGTCTTGTAGCCGTGGATAACCCCTATCGGGATCCTCAAGAGGGCGCGATTGTGCTCTCCCAGAAAGACCTCCTGCACCTCGCCCTGAGTGGGCGACCCCTCTCTGGGATCATAAAGCACAGCCTTGATCATGCCGCTGACAACAGTCCAAAGGTCTTCCTGCTCATTGTGCCAGTGCCAGGCCCTTATTACCTCGGGGTAGTTTAAAGACAGGTTCGCCTGGCCGAAGCGGGTGTATTGCGGATCGTCTTCCCTGAACAGCTCTGTGAAGAACCCTCGTTCATCGGCGTGTACTATAAGGGGTTTTATCTCTACTCCGTGGATCAAGAATGACCTCCACTGGGACTATTTTTCACTTGTAGCCTGTGGCCGTTAGGCTATGAGGCTCGCCTGTGCCCCGCAGGGTACGAACTATCTGTCTCTATCGTCGTCCAAGCCCGGGTCTTGTTAGACTCTAGCACGCCGTCCAGCACTCTCTGGCAGCGTAGGCCGTCGTAGAAATTGGGCGAAGCCTGGTCGCGGCTTTTTATAGCTTTAACAAAGTCCTCTACAAGAAGATTGAAAGAGGTTATGCGGTCGTCTTTAGGATCGCTGTGGGGATGCAGCCGCTCCGGTATATCCAGCTCCTGTAGCTCTCGCTCCCCTGCCCTGGCGCCGTACAGCTTACCCTCCGGCGAGGGATTGACGCCAGTCTGGGCGCTCACCAGCACACCCTCGGTGCCGTGGGCCTCGATCCTTACGCCGGCGCTTAAGCTACCCGCTGAGGTGGCTATCATCGTCCCCCAGCCGCCCTCGGCAAACTCCATGCTTATAGCAAAGGAATCGTCTGCGTCCGTCAACCTTATCTCCTCCGTGCCCGGAACGACTCGCTGCGGCTGCATCGCGTATACGCGGCCGGACACTGCTCCTATTTCCCCGAACCAGCAACGCAGGGCATCGATATAATGCGAGCCTAGACCAAACAGGAAGCCTCCGCCGTTCTCCCTGGTAGCATTCCAGTTCCAGGGCCGTAGTCTCCGGGGACCGCCCAGAAATAAGGATGCGTTAACTACCTGTAGCTTACCGATATATCCTTCATCTACAAGCTCTTTCATGCGGGCCCTGGGCGCGGTATAGCGGAACTCGTGGGCCACGCAGTGCACCACGCCGGCCTGCTCGGCCCGCTGGTACATATCCAGCGCCTCCGTGGCATTTAAAGCAAAGGGCTTCTCACATATAACGTGCACGCCGGCCTCTATAGCAGCGATGCTCATAGGGTAGTGCATGTTAGTGGGTGTAGCTATAGTCACGGCATCCAGCCCTGCCGTTTCAAGCATCTCTTTATAGCTATCAAAAGCAGCAGGTACCCCGAGGCGCTCAGCAGCCTCCTTCGCCCGCTCCATCCTGCCGCTGCAAATAGCCACAACCTCTACCTCAGGATGCGACTGCAAGCTAGGCACGTGCACCGCCGCGCCGAATCCGACGCCGATTACGCCAACCTTTAACTTCTCTCCAGCCAACTTCCACCTCTCAGTCTATGTACTTTTGCTTATAGAGAATACCACGCTGAAGATTCTGAGTACAGGATTATAAGCCGTCAGGCTGTTCGGTATCGCTTGATACATTTAGCATAAGGTGTTAACTTGAGATTTTAGAGGGTCCTCCTGAATGATAGGTTAAGGAAGCTTAAATTGGACTGTATCATCTGTAAGCTCCTGGCGTTTCTTGGTAAGCAGCAGTAATTATTGACAGTACATTGGAGGTAACCGTAGCAGTGAAAACAAAAGAAGACTTGAAAGCTAAACAGCAGGCCCTATTGGAAGTGTTAAAGCGCGAGGCGTTTAAAAGAGGTAATTTTGTCCTCAGCTCCGGACAGACCAGCAACTGGTACTATGACGGCAGGATGACTATGGGAGATCCCGAAGGCGCCGCGCTCACCGGCCAGTTGATCTTTGAGATATTGAGAGACACCGATGTTCAGGCTGTGGGCGGTCCAGCCTCCGGCGCAATCTCTATAGGCTGCGCGGTTTCCATGGCCAGCTATGGCACAGATAGACCGATGCCCAATTTCTGGGTGCGAGAGGAGACCAAGTCTCACGGCACTCAGAAGATTATAGAGGCCCAGTTCCCCAAAGAAAAAGGCGCTAAGGTGGCGATAGTCGAGGATACTATGACTACGGGCGGCTCGGTCTTGAGGGCTATCGAGCAGGTGGAAGAAGAGGGAGCGGTGGTGGAGTACGTGGTGGTTATTATGGACCGGCGCGCCGGCGGCAGCGAGAAGCTGCGCTCGCAAGGCTACAAAGTTATATCTCTATACGAGGCTACTGAGGATGGCGAGCCGTATGTAGTGGAGTTGAAGGAACGATCAGATAAGTCATAAATTTAGACTTCCTCGTCGTATAGTCGCATATTGACATTATCTAGCAAAGACTCTCACGACAGTAAAGACAACTAACGATACGGTGAGGATTTTAAAAGATATGAAGAGATCAGCTCCGATGGATAATTAAAGATGCCAGCAGTATCACATTTCCCTGAGCTTGAAGACGACATTGCCAGTGTCGTTCAGAAATATCCTTCTATTAGAGATGAGTTAGAGTATGTGTCCAACCTGATACGTCGAGGCGTTAGAATTGGCGGTGTTAGGCTCAGAGAGTTCAATCCCGACCTCGTCTATCGCTTTGATGTCACTATCACCGACCTTGGTCCGAGGGGTGAAGACCGATGCTCTCTCATTTATGAACTGGATGGCAACGACTGTTACTTCATTAATGCTTTATGATAATGATGAAAGACAGGACTGGGAAAATGTCCTACCCAAAATTGTCAGTAGAAGGTCGGCCTAGCTTGCTGTGATAAGCTCTTCTGACTCCTCATCGTTTGTCTGAGCTTCCCACATCTTATGTCGGTAGAAAGCTAGTCCATAAGGGATTTCCCAAGATCCAGCTTGCGATAATTGTCACCTGTAACCGAAGCCTTGTAGACCTCGAAATGGTTGAAATCTATATAATAAAGCAGCTTAAAAAGCTTTACTTTACCCAAATAGACATTGTTTGCGCCACTCTTAAGCAAGAAAAGTATCACTTGCCGATACTTTTCCCGGTCCAGTGTTGGCCGCCACATCTGCCTTTGCGTTCTCACCGCTTTACTCGCCTTTCTTTATAGTGTCAAAGAACTGTGTAAGTTTACTATATAGATTACATATAAGTATATCATATAGCTATATCACAAGAGTTTGCGAGAAAAAGCGATTAATGTTCGCACTTTCAGAGTAAACACTGTCGAGGCTATCTATTTACCTTGTGTCCTTTTCTTTTATAAGCTACCATAGCGCCTATAACTGTTATTAGTTGCTATAGTAGGAGATCCATTTGGAAAGTACCGTTTCTATATCCAACATTGCAGCACTACGTGAGAAGGCATCTCAGGTTAGGGCCAACATAGAGCAGGTTATTGTTGGCAAGGGTGAGGTTATAGACCTGCTGGTGGTGGCGCTGCTTTGTCAGGGGCACGTTCTTATCGAGGACGTGCCGGGCATAGGCAAGACCACTCTGGCTAAGGCTGTGGCGCGTTCCCTGGGGTGCAGCTTTAAGCGCATCCAGTTCACGCCGGACCTTATGCCATCCGATATAACCGGCATTAACTATTATAATCAGAAGAAGGGCGAGTTTGAGTTCCGTCCCGGCCCTATAATCGCTCAGATAGTCCTTGCCGACGAGATCAACCGGGCTACGCCGCGCACTCAGGCCGCGCTGCTGGAAGCGATGCAGGAGCGTCAGATAACCGTCGACGGAGTAACTGAGGCCCTGCCCAGGCCCTTTATGGTCCTGGCGACCCAGAACCCGGTGGAGCTGGAGGGGACATTTCCGCTGCCGGAGGCTGAGCTGGACCGCTTTTTACTGCGGGTTAAGCTCGGCTATCCATCGGAGAGTGAGGAGTCGGATATCCTCCTGCGTTTTCAGGATGAGAACCCCTTAGATGACCTGGGTCCAGTCCTTTCTGAAGAAAGTCTACAGGAGATGCAGCGGCTGCTGTCTACCGTGCACTGCGATGAGTCCTTGAGACTGTATGTAGTGAGGCTGTGTCAGAGCACCAGGGAACACGAGACGGTGGAGCTGGGGGCCAGCCCAAGGGCTACACTATCACTATACTGGGCTGCTCGCGCCTACGCCGCGGTACAGGGTAGGGACTACGTGACGCCCGACGACGTAAAGTACATGGCCCCCTACGTGCTTAGCCATAGAATAATCCTTAGCTCGCAGACGAGGCTTCGGGGCCGCGAGCCGCAAGATTTGGTGCGAGAGCTAGTGGAAACGGTCCCGGTACCGGTGTGAGGCAACCTTATGCTGGGCGAATCGTGGCATGTTGTTGTAGCAATATTTCTTCTGGGCGGAGTGGTATACGGCCAGAAGGCGCTTTTTGTAATGGGCGTAATCCTGCTGCTGTTGCAGTTGCTGATCACCTTCTGGAGTCGGTGGGTGCTGTGGCGTCTGGAGTATACCAGAAAGCTATCTGAGAACCGGGCCTTTGTCGGGGAGAAGGTGGAGCTTACCGTTAGAATATCAAATCCCAAGCCGCTTCCCGTCACCTGGCTTGAGGTAAGAGAGCAAATAGACGACGAGCTGACAGTGGAGCAGGGCACGGTATTGCCTTCTCCTATGCCTCGGATAAAATACATAGCAGAGAACACCTCCCTGGGCTGGTACGAGGCCGTCACCTGGCATTACTACATCCGCTGCACCCGTCGCGGCTACTACAAAGTTGGGCCAGCCAGTATCAGAAGCGGCGACCTCTTTGGGCTTTTCCAGAGACGCTTAGAGCTAGGAAAGGCCGATTACCTCATCGTCTATCCGAAAACTGTGTCCCTGAGAGAGCTGGGCCTGACCGAGCGCAGACCTTTTGGCGATTCCAGGACTAGGCAGAGGCTCTTCGAAGACCCAATCAGAATCACTGGTCTGAGAGAGTATAGAAACGACGACCCCTTCAAGCGCATCGACTGGAAGGCCTCGGCGCGCCGCCAGGAGCTTCAGGTCAAGGTCTACGAGGCTACCTCGAGCTTGTACTTGCAGGTGATACTAAACATAGATACCTTCGAGCATCCCTGGCAGGGACATGATCCTGTGGTCCTGGAACGCGGAATAACGGTGGCGGCATCTGTAGCCAGGTACGCCTGGGAGCATAAATTGTCTGTGGGGGTTGCAGCCAACGGCAGCGTGCCGGGCTCAGATAAGCCTCTCAACGTACGTCCCGGCGGCTCTCCTGAGCAGTTGCTGAGGGTGCTGGAGGCCCTGGCCCTGGTCTCGCCCTTCGCTACCGCCTCTTTTGATGCTATTATCAAAGAAGAGGGGCAGCGTCTGCCCTGGGGTTCTACAATTGTAGTCATATCGGCTCTTGCCACAGAAAGCATTTGGGCGGAGGTAGGCAGGCTCAAAGATGCAGGCCATTCGGTGTATTTTCTTTACTCCGGGTTCGGCAATACTCCCAGACCAATTGTCGGTGTCCCTGTATATAACGTTGGTCAGTACCTTCAGACGGAGGATGTAGTGCGTGAGTAGGATATTACTTAGCCTTCCGGTTTTTCTCCTCGGCATGGAGATATGCTGGCTGTATGCTATGGTAGCTCTTTTTGGCATGTTGTTTGGCAATGGAGGCCCGGCTCTCTCATTTCCCTATGTGGCTATCCTTCTTGTAATTGCTTACGTGGTCGCTTACGTACTGGAGCAGCTTGAATTTTCTGTAGGCGTCTTAAGAGTAATCGGAGGGGCCGCGGCAGTCCTCTTTATATTGAACCTTTCCTCCCTCCAGGTAAATGGAGCGCCGTCCTTCCTGGGTATCGGGTGGATAATCGCTCCGCCAACCCCTGATGTAGACATGATAGGGTACCGGCGGGCTGTGATGTTGGCCCTGGGATTCGGTGTGCTGCTGTGGTGGCGTGCGGTCAAGCTGACCCAGCGGCGCAACACCATCGACGCGGTGCTCTTCAGCATGCGCCTTGGGGTAAGCGTCATAGCTATTGAAGCCCTTATCGAGCTTATGGTTGTGCCTCAGGAGCGGGCCTCCTGGATAGCTGTCCCATTCTTCGCTTTATCTCTTTGGACCCTCGTCCTCACCAGGGAGCGCGAAAGCGGCAGCGGCAGCCAGGGCAATGGCCTGGCCGTTGCGGCCTCGGCGGTTGTCATTCTTATGACTGCCGGCTTGACCCTGAGCCTCCTGCCCTATGCGCTATTTGGAGGGCCAGCCGCCAGAGCCGGCAACATTATGGGTGACATAGTTAACGCGGTCCTTTCCGTCGTCTTGTTCCCTCTGGTCCTGCTAATGGAAGTCATGGTGTTTCTTGTAAGAACCCTGCTCTCTAACATGAAAATGCGTAACCTTGATAATTTGCTGGACAACCTCCCTGAGAGTCCTCTGAATGCAGTCCAAGACCTTGTCAAAGATGGCTCGTTGATACCTCCCTTTGTCGGCGCCATGATAAAGCTCACTTTAGTAGCGGCAGTAGTGATAATCGTGCTCTTATGGCTGAGCAGAGCGCTACGGAAACGCCGCGCCGTGAGGAGCGAAGAGGCCAGAGAAGAAAGGGAGTCGCTGTGGTCTGAGGGCGACCTCCTGGGTGACCTGAAGGAGCTTATGTTTGGATTTCTGTCCAATAGCAAGGACCGCAGCGGAGACCGCCCCTGGTATGGAGCAAGTCGAGGTAGAGGCCCCAAGTGGAGTATACTTCGCGTCTACTATTCACTACTGAACCTCTCCTCCAACCGAGGCATGAGCCGGCCCTTGTCGCAGACGCCCCGTGAGTATCTAGGCACGCTGCATTATCTGTATCCCATCAACCGCAGTGAGACCAATACCATTACTGAGGCCTTTACCAAAGCCCGCTACAGCCCTCATGATCCGGAAGACTCCGAGGTGTCGCAAGTGGAGGAGTCATGGCAGCGCTTGCAGAAACCGGAGGAGCCAACCTAGAGTCTTCTAGTGAGTTTAGCTGACGCCGCCGTGAACGGCGGGCCGAGACACTTACATATGTATACTATTTCCCCAGTCCATACACCCTCCCGCTAGAAGAGGGAGAAATGGTTCCCTCTCCCGCTGGGAGAGGGATAGGGTGAGGGGGAAGCCAGCATACCTGCTAGAGATATGCTTCTTTAGCCTAGGAACTTTATCAAGTTGCTCACGTTGATTTTACATAGGGCCACTGGTATTCTGAAAGTACCTGAGTAGTGGGGGTACTTAAGTGACAGCTAACGCGCCTATAGGGGTGTTCGATTCGGGCGTTGGCGGGCTGGCGGTGGTCGAGCAGATACGCAAGCTCCTGCCAAATGAAGACATCCTATACTATGCAGATAGAGGCCACTTTCCTTACGGCGTCAAGCCACAGAAAGAAGTCCAGAAGCTATCTATCGCAGCAGTAGAGTTCTTGCTTAGCAAAGGGGCCAAGCTAGTGGTGGTAGCGTGCAACACCGCCTCCGCGGCGGCCCTTCCTGAGCTACGACAACAGTTCAAAATCCCTTTCGTCGGTATCGTCCCGGCGGTAAAGCCGGCCAGCTTACAGACCAAAAATGGGGTGATCGGGGTGATAGCTACTGAGGGCACTTTACATGCCGAGATGTTCCAGGCTTTGGTGGAACAGTTCGCCTCCGGCCTGGAAGTGGTCACCGTAGCCTGTCCCCTTTTGGTGGAGTTTGTAGAGCAGGGCCGCACCGATGACCCGGAGCTAGAGCCTGTTTTGCGCTCATACCTAGACCCTATCCTGGAAAAAGGAGCTGACACCCTGGTCTTAGGATGCACCCATTACTCCTTTCTAAAGGAGGCGGTGGAGCGCATAGCAGGCCCGAAGGTAACTGTTTTGGAGACTTCTCTACCAGTTGCCAGACAGGTCCAGCGCCTGCTTTATGACCATGACCTGCTGGCTGACAAGTCCGATGAGGGCACGGTTACATATTATGCAAGTGGGGATGTAGATAGTTTTAATGAGGTCAGGGACAAACTAATGTACCGACAGGCCGAGTATCTTTGATCGGTGAGGCCGTTAAAATGAGCTTTTTAAATAAGCTTGCCAGCGCTTCTAAACGGAACGCGAGCCTTCTCTGTGTGGGACTGGACCCAGACCCGGACCTTATGGGTGAGCGGGACATCTTTCTATTCAACAAAGCTATCATCGATGCTACTTCTGATCTTGTCTGCGCCTATAAGCCCAATTCAGCCTTCTATGAGGCTATGGGGATTCAGGGCCTGGAAGCTCTTATAAAGACCAGAGATTATATACCAGCACACATTCCGGTAATACTCGATGCCAAGCGCGGAGACATCGGCAATACCTCTCTCTTCTATGCCAGAGCGGTCTTCGACACCTATGGCTTCGACGCAGTCACCGTAAGCCCTCTCTTAGGACGAGACTCCCTCGAGCCGTTTATGGGCTATAGAGACAAGGGAGTGTTCATACTTTGTCGCACCTCTAACCCCGGCGCCTCTGACTTTCAGGACCTTAACTCCTCTCATGGCTCAGAGCTGGTTAGGCCTCTCTATCAGGTTATTGCACAGAAGGCTGTGGAATGGAACGGCTATGGCAATCTCGCGCTTGTTGTTGGAGCTACCTATCCGGGAGAGTTGAGGATAGTAAGGGAGATATGTCCTGATATGACTATTCTGGTGCCTGGTGTAGGGCCTCAGGGTGGCGATTTGGAAGCGGCGCTGGGCGCTGGACTAGACCGAAACAAAGCTGGTCTTATAATAAATTCCTCACGAGGAGTGATATACGCTTCCCGCAGCGAAGACTATCCGGAAGCTGCTCACAAGGCTGCACAGACCCTCAGGGATAATATAAACTCGGTAGTGGACAAGATATAGGGTAAAGGGTAAAGGGAGACAGAGATGGCTGATAAGCTCATCATGTACAGCCTTGACGGCTGACCAACCTGTGTGAAGGCGAGACGTGAGCTCGTGGAGATGGGCACAGACTTTGAAGAGCGGATTGTAGACGGCAACGAGGAATGGCAGGACGAAGTAATTGCCATATCCAAACAGGTCACCGTCCCTGTTCTGGTCTGGCCGGATGGCCGCGTGGAAGTAGGCTGGAAGGGAGAGCGTGGCTGAGAGGTCTTTTGAGTGGCCGGGTGGTCTACCCGGAATGGTCTTTTGAGGTTGCTTAGGCAAGCACTTGCCCTCACCCTAGCCCTCTCCCAGAGGGAGAGGGGACAAATTTCCCTCTCACCAGACGGTGATGCAAATCATCGTAACGTAAAATGTAGGGGCAGACCTGCGTGTCTGCCCTGATTGTGACCCGGTACATCAGGGCTTATACGTGTATTTACAGTCTTAGGTGATTATACGGCGGTGATTAGGGCGCACACATAGGTGCGCCCCTACCAAATACCGGTTATATATTCTAATGTGCATCACCCGTCACAGGGAGACGGCAGCATAAAAATCTTTTGATACTGTGGCAAAGATAGAGGTATTACATGCCTGTGCTGGAGCTTCGGCTCGGCGATGTAGTCAAGCTTAGAAAGGTGCATCCTTGCGGCGGCTATGACTGGGAGATAGTCAGGCTCGGCGCGGATATAGGTCTGCGCTGCTTGAAGTGTCAGCACCGGGTGATGATTGAGCGTCCTACGCTGGAGAAGCGCATCAAGCAGTTCATTTCAAGAGGCCCAGATATAGATGGGTTAGGTGCTATATAGTGATCCTGAAGGAAAACAACGGCATATCGGTAGCTGAGTTTGCAACTGCTTTTGATGCCACTCGCGTTGCTCACGGCTTCTCCACCCGACGTGAGGCCCTGAACATGAGCATTAGCCTCGGAGAGACATGGGAAGTAATACATGGCAATAGAAGCCGATTTTTGTCTTCGGTGGGCCTGGACTACTCTAAAACCGTCTGGACCAAGCAAGTCCACGGGTCAAAGGTGGTCATTGCAGATGAGAACACTATTCCTTCCACTGCCTTGGAGGCTGACGCCATTATTACGGACCGGCGAAATCTTCCTTTGTTTATCGTAGCTGCGGACTGTGTCCCGGTTCTTTTGTGGGACCCGGTTAGAGAAATCATAGGCGTTGTCCACGCCGGTTGGAGAGGCACCGCTATCTGTGTGGTCGCCGAGGCTGTGAAAGCTATGGAAAAAGCCTTTGGTTGCCTTCCCCAAAACATACATGCCGGCATCGGTCCGTCTATCGGCCCCTGCTGCTACGAGGTTGGCGAAGAGGTGGTATCCGCCTACACCGAGCGCTTTCCGCAATGGCCGGACTTGCTGCCTGAGCGGTATGGGTCTAAGGCCAAGCTTTCTCTTTGGGAGAGCAATCGCAAGCAGCTTCTGGATACCGGCCTTGTGTCAGAGAACATAGAGGTGGCTGGAAGCTGTACCGCATGCAACACTGATATTTTCTACTCGGAGCGGAAAGAGGGACGCCCGTCCGGACGCTTCTGTGGGGTTATAAGCCTATTATAGATATACTAATGACTCAGTCTAAGGACGGTACAGCCATTTGGCGGCTTGAGCCAATTTGCGCTTGACTGAAGTAGGTTTATGTCCTACCACGTCACAGTGGGCAGCATTATCTTTAGTGGGCGTTCTTTCTATCTCTTGATAGAGGTCCATACAAAATTCTGAGGTAATGGACACCACGCCACAATTTTCGCGTCCAGCTAGTGTGTCTTGAACCGAAGACAAAGCCGCCCAATTTACTGACATTCTCTCTGTTCCTGAAGTGTTACTGAAAGCTCCAGGGCTAATCGAGCCATCTGAGTGAATGTAAAGGTCTGGGACCCATCGGAGAAACTCATTTAAAGGCGGAGAAAAACTAGGTTGATCCCCTTTAATGGCGGGACGATCAGCCAATAAAATGCCCTCAGTCCTTTAATCGGCCTATCAGTTCGACTAGGCTATGGTCTTCTCCAAGTTTGCCTTCTACTTCGTTCTCCTGTCCGGAATCGGCGGGTTCTACCAACAGGAACATTATTGGTTTCTCAGCGGGTGGAACTTCTAGAATCAATTCTTTCCCGGATTCTGTTTTCCATTCCACCATTAAGCCGCCGTCCGGAAGCGGAGCTATAAAAGGAAGCAGGTGTAATCCAATAGAATAGGTCTGTTCAAGCAGAGCGGTGATTCTCCGACAAGCGCTCCAATGGATTGGCTGGGCATCTTCTCCATCCCAACCTGGTGGTAAGTGCATTAGCTGTTCTAGCTTAATAGAGATATTAGTGGGTATCACTTTAGTAATCTTTTAACTTGAAATTTTGTTAATATGCCTGATAAGAAAGTCTGGTAACCCTGGACGTTTACCCGCCCGGACATCGGTCGTCTAACTGCCAGCCTCTTTACTGGCTGCGGCCTTATCGTAGGTAACTCTCACCTTCTTAATGCGATGACCTGTGGTTGACAGGACTGAAATGGTAAGGCCGTTTAGGGATACGTTATCGCCGTTGTTGGGAATCTTGCCCAGTCTTGAGTATACAAACCCACCAATGGTGTCAAAGTCTTCTTTCTCTATGCTGGTGCCGAGTATATCGTTCAACTCATCTATGTCTACCTTAGCATCGATGATATAGTCCATATCGCCTACCTGCTGTATGTAGACCTCTTGCTGTGGGTCATACTCATCTTCTATCTCGCCGACGATCTCTTCGAGAAGGTCCTCGATGGTCACCAGTCCGGCCGTTCCGCCGTACTCATCTACGACGATGGCTATATGCACCCTCTTCTGTCTTAGCTCAGTGAGGAGGTCGCTAACCTTCTTGTTTTCCGGAATAAAGTGGGCCTCTCGTAGTCCCAGGTCCATTATCGATTGAGGCGGTGAGCCGTTGGCGAAGGACTTTAGCAGGTCTTTGGCATAAAGAATGCCTATGATGTTGTCTATAGTATCTTCATAGACTGGAATACGGCTGTAGCCGCGCTCCAGAATGGTGTTTATCACCTGTGAAAGAGGGGTCTTGACCTCCACTGCCAAAACGTCGATGCGAGGCACCATAATCTCCCGGGCCAGAGTCTCTCCTAGCTCTATGATACCTTTTATCATCTGGTTCTCATTCCGCTCCATCTGAACCGCGCTCTCTGATTCTCCGTTTTTGGGGGCCTCTTTTATCTCCTCTTTGTCCTCTCTGACGCCCAGAAGGGATACCAGAGCGAAAGATACCAGTTTGACAGGCTCGGAAAGGGGCCACATTAAGAGGTTCAGTATCTTGACCGCCGGGCCAACCAGCGTCTTGGCGGACTCGGGTCTTCGGGAGGTGAGCACTATATATGAGGATTGGAGGACCGAAAGAACAAAGAGGGTTGCAGCGCTGAGGACTACGATGTATAGCCAGTTAATGTTGTAGCTCATCGCAAGCCACATGATGGAGGCTACAGCCATAGTAGTGGCTATGGTCTTGGAAACCAGCAGCACGTTTAGGGTGCGTATATTCAGTTCTGTAAGCCCGTTATCCAGGCTTAGTAGGCCGCGGTCTATGAAGGGGTTCTCTCCCCGTCTTGCCTTTAACCCTAGCACTCCCCCCTCAGCAGCTGAGACCAAAGCTAGTAGAACGATGCCTAGAAACGCTATGGCAAGTCCTAACCAACTATCATCAATATCCAATTGTACCTATTCTCTGGTGGCACATGAGGCCTAACTCACACACCATAGGTCCGAAGTGGGTACGGACCTATCCCTCCTCTTATAGAGTTCAAAATTACAAGTTTTATTATATGTTATCTATTTGTACTTGTCATCAAGCGACATTTTTTACACGAAGGACAGGGTAAGCCGATAAGTAAAGACATCCTACGATCGAGGTTCTATTATCCAAGTGGATAGCTTTGCCAGTTTTTGTGCTATTCTTTTCCCGGCTTTCCTTTCGTTTATACCATACACACATACATGAGCTGGATGCGGCTTCGGGCATCTAACTATCTTTAAACCGAGGTCACGGACATCTTGAGCAGTTATTGCCGCGATCCCGAAGCCATCATGACCTTCTAATATTTCTTCTGGCCCGCTGAGTTCCTCTGCTACATATGCCGACATCTCCGGATCATCGAACGCTAGACTAGATGGCCTAATGCGGCCAAGACTATGATCGAAAACTGTATAATCTGGCCTTGGAGGGACTCGTGGTGGGACTCGTCGCCAAAGCTGTACAGTTGGCCCAATTGAATCGTCATCGACAAGCTCTTGCCCTGTTTCTGTCATGGCACTGTAGCTTCATGGCTCTTTATGAGGAGAGCCGGCTGATGGCATCCATGACTAATTGTAAGTGGCTCGAAAGCTCACCCTCATATTCCTTCTCGCTTTTAACATCGTCCAATAAGAAATATGCCTCGCCGTCCGGACTTACCTCGATCTCCAAATCTAAGTCTTTGGTATGCCACTCAAACTGTATCCCCTTTCGCGGAGTAGGCAACACAGCCGGACTCGGTGTATTCAGCTCGGCAATTTTATTCAGCACACCATAAGCTTGAATAACCGCGTTGGTATCAATTGGGGCAGCGCCATACGAATTCCAGTCAGAAGGCAGTTCGAGTATTCGCGCTAGTTTTTCAGCAACCGGAACAAGCCATGTTGGTTCTGGGATTTGTGGTGTGATAACAATAAAACCATACCTGCCGTCGGCCCTTTTGAATTCAAATGATAGTGGAACTTCATCCTCAACACTTGTGCTAGCCGAATAGATGAGGTATCCCGCATATGGTGGGACAATATCCCGGTCCGACAATCCAACGTATTGTTCCGGAACGGCAGCCCAGCGGGCATGACCAATGTAGGCATCTGCGCCGGTCATGGAGGCCAAGAATCGTTGGTTAGCCCTTGTATCAACTGGCATTCAAACCCCTCCTCTTCCAAATTTTGTGCATCTCCCCTGTTGTGAAGGATGTAAAACCTCTTACTATCCACTCTCTTCCTCTATCAAGAAATCGAGTTGCTCCTTCTATTCCATCGCCATCTGGCATGCCGCGGGCAACAAGTCTGAAAACCAGAACTCGCTTTTTGTCTTTCACCCTAATGGAAGGCTGGCAGGCAATGTGTAGACGTCCTAGAGGCTCTCCCTCGTCTCCAGGGATAACATAACTAACATTAAGACGGATTTGCTCCGGATCCGACAGGAATGAATCACTATATTGACCGCTCCAAGTTGTAAACACGTTTGAGAAATCGTTTGGTTTCTCCCACCCGCTGCCAGCCTCAATGTGATTCACATAAGTTACCTCACATTGAATGGGAATCGCGTCTCCCAGCGACTCCATCGCCAAGAAATTCCTAAAGGCTGCAAAATACACAATAAATTGGTCTTTCACCTGTTCATAACGAGGATAAGCAAGATCGGGCGTAGCTTGCCTCCAATTATGAACAAAGCCGTCTGATTGAATCTGGATGAGTTGGCTACCGTCTTGATTTAGAAACCATTGGCGGGGAAGAGGTGGAGGCCCGAATTCGACTTGAAGTGAGGGTTGACTCGTTCCGCTAAATGCCTCCAACACCAAAGGTAAGGGAGGATGCTCTTCAACAACTGAGAACTTCTCGCGGAAAAAGGCTTGCCATAGGAGACCTATGTGAACTGTTTGTAGCCTGTCTAAAGGCTCAAAGCGCACCGACAGTGCGACTTCTACTACTGGTGGGTTTTGGTAATCAGGAAGGTTAGCAGGTCTGTCAACCATACTTTATGCCACACCAAATCCGTAAGCACACGAAACGATTCTCATGGACTCAAAGTATAGCAACAATGAGTTAGCATTTGCAACTGATATTAGAATGCGGGAGGCGGCGCTATGCGCCAAAGCCCGTAGCATAGGGTCCGGCTATGCCTCAGGCTTCTTGTGGTGAGGCTCTCGAACCATAGCCTGGGGTATTAAGCCCTACGCTCTTCCGTAGTCCCTTTTTTATTCAGCCCGGTCTTGATCACCTTCGCAGGGACGCCTACGGCCAAAGAGTCTGGTGGTATATCTTCGGTTACTACCGCCCCGGCTCCGGTAACTGCGCCTGCTCCTACGGTGACGGGCGCTACAAGCATAGTATCGCATCCTATAAAGGCGTCGTCGCCTATGGTAGTTGGGAGCTTGTCTACGCCATCGAAGTTGCAGGTTATTGCGCCTGCCCCGATGTTAACGTTGTTGCCTACCTGAGCATCGCCGATATAGCTAAAGTGGCCCATCTTCACGTCTTGCCCGAGCTTGCTCTTCTTTATCTCACCGAAATTACCAATGTGAGTCCTGGCGCCTATGTAGCTCTCTGGTCTCAGATGGCTGAAGGGTCCTACTTCTACCTCTTCCTCCAGTATTGACTCCTCTATAACCGAAGAGAGGATATGGCAGTGATCGCCTATTTGAGAGTCTGTAATTATCGAGTTAGGACCGATTTTGCACTCTGCGCCTATTTTTGTGCGTCCTCTGATAGTGGTATTGGGATAGACCACTGTGTCCTGTCCTATCTCCACACCGGCGTCTATGTAAGTATTGCTGGGGTCTACTAAAGTCACGCCTTCAAGCATCAGTCGAACAGCTATACGAGACCTGATAACTGCCTCTGCCTGGGCCAACTGCACCCGGTCGTTGACTCCGATAGCCTCTCCAAGGTCCTTGCACACTACTGTCTCTACCTTACAGCCTTGAGATGTCGCAAGCTCAATCATATCCGTCAAATAATACTCGCCTACGGTGCTTACCTGAAGCTTACCTATGTTAGACCACAGCCACTTGCCATCGAAGCAGTAGACGCCGGCGTTCACCTCGGCTGCCCCCTCTGTAGATCCTTCAGGGGCCTGTCCAGTAGGGGCGAGGTCGCCTCGCCCTGGTCGAAGGGCTGCCTCTTCAACGATCTTCCGGACACTGGCGTTTATATCTCTCATCACTCGCCCAAGGCCCTTGGGTTGATCGGTTATACAGGACAGGAAAGTTACGGCTGCGTTTGATCTCTGGTGGCTATCAACTAAAGAACTGAGAGTATCCGGAGTTATAAGAGGAATATCTCCATTTAGCACCAATATCTGGTCGGGGGCATGGGTGATCAGCGGCATAACCTGGAGAAGCGCATGACCGGTGCCTAGCTGCTCCTTTTGGAGCACGTATTCCAGGTCTTTACCGATAAATCGAGTATCTTCGATGCCCTCCAAAGTCTGACGCACCTGGTCTGCACCGTTGCCTATCACCACTATTCTTCTACCGGGACCGGCCCTGGAGGCAGCATCCAGAACATAGCTGATCATAGGTTGCCCCGCCAGAGGATGCAGCACCTTGGGCAGCGAAGATTTCATCCGCTTACCCTGCCCAGCCGCGAGTATTACCGTAATCCAGCCATTCATTTCAATGCGCCTCCATAGTAGCTATGATATTACAGATTATGCTGCAAATCCACTAAGGTTTGAGCAACGGTTTCCTGGAGCGCTAGTAAGGAGGTTAATCAATTAATGAAGACCATAGCCGTATCATTGCTGCTCTTTGTTCTTGCCGGGCTGTTTGAGATAGGTGGAGGGTACTTGGTCTGGGAATGGCTTAGAGGAGGCAAGGGCCTGCTCTTTGGCATATTGGGGGCCATTGTATTGATGTTATACGGATTTATACCTGCACTTCAGCCAGAGAACTCCTTTGGTAGGGTGTACGCAGCATACGGAGGCGTATTCATAGTCATGTCTCTGCTCTGGGGCTGGCTGGTGGATGGCTGGAGGCCAGACCGTTTCGATCTAGCTGGGGCTGGGCTGGCCTTGTTGGGAGTATTCATTATTATGTGGGGGCCAAGAAGCTGAGCTTATCTGGGCAGACGTCCCCATCTCTCTGGCGGCCAGTAGCGGAACCATACCTTTCCTGTAATAAGGTCTCCGGTTATAGGTCCATAGTCTCTGCTGTCGCGACTGTAGTCTCGGTTGTCTCCCATGACGAAATATTGGTCGTGTTCCAAAGTCCATTCTTCAACTTCTATTAGGTCTAGCCAGGGTCTGCTTTTTAGATAGGGTTCTGGAACTGGGCGGCTATTGATAAGAGTCTTACCATCCTCGAAGCTGACCAGTTCTCCTGGGAGACCGATTATACGTTTTATGCTCTCAGTCTGTGGCGCCACTGGCTCTTTCAATACAACTACGGCATATCTGGATAGAGGGTTGTGATGAAGGGCTGTTTTGTCTGCTAAAACGTAGTCGTTGTGCAATAGCGTTGGCTCCATGCTTGAACCCTGTACCCCAAAACGCGTAGATGAAAACAGCAGAGATATTTTTTGTAGAGGGCCGTATGGCATGAGTAATTTCTTTACCGATAAACCGAGTATCTTCGATGTTAAGGAGACAGGATGTTCAAGCCATACTGAGCGAAGTTTCGATCAAAGGTGAAAGCGTAAGAGATGCCCAGCCGTTCCATAATTGCAAAGCTCGTAGCATCTGTCAGCGAGAAATTCTTATCGTCATACCGGCGTAGGATCTCCCGAGCTCTTGCCTCGTCGGCAGGACTCACCCGTTCAATAGTAGTAGGACTCTGGTAGGTCTCCTCGATCACTCGCAATGCCACGGCTCGACCACGACGAATAAGAAGCAAGGCATGGGTCTCTGCTAGGATGAAATTGCTAGTATACAAGACCCAACGCTCAGAGACGAGTTTCTCGGCAATAATCTGAGCAGTACTAGCACTAGTGTCTCCCGGATCAGCCAGAGCGAAATAACCAGAGGTGTCAATGAACGCACGGCGCTGAGCTAGGCCAGCAAATGTGCTCATAGATGCTTGTCCTCGTATGCCTCTGCCAGATACTTGTCGGTATTCAATGAGACATCAGTTACCTTGTCGGTGGGGTCCGCAGCAATACCGATGATTCTCCATAAAGGGTCGTCCTTGCTGGTAGGCTGGCCCTTCTTTAGCTTCTTACCCGAAACCTTAAGAGGAGTGATCTGCACAAATTCTTCGTTATCGCGGTTTAAGATGCAGGGCTGTCCGGTCCTTTCTACCTCTTCTGCAATTCGTATTAGGTCAGGAACGCTTTGTATCTCAGAAATATCGATGTGCCGTACTTTTTTGTTTGACATATCTCTCGTTTTCATAGGTACATTCTAAACCCTAAAATTCGTGCAAGGCTGTCCTGTATTTCCTTTGTTATTATAGCATAGCTCCTAAACCTGTTCTTAGGAACTCAATGTTAATATTCCAGCCTTCTTGGAGCAACAAAACTTTCATACTTAACTCATACGTAACTTATAGACAATATTAGGTGTTGCATATTAATATAGTACAGTATATGCCTAGAAAACTGGCGGTGTGGTTTACACGTAATATACGTGTAATAGAGGAATTAGGGGTGGTGGTAATAAATGCTGTGTCCAGTATGTAAAACTGAAAATAGACCTGGGGCAAAATTTTGCCAGGAGTGCTCAGTAAGGCTGGAGTTAAGATGCCTCTTCTGTGGGGCCGCGACTGCGGCTGGAGCTAAGTACTGTATTCAGTGCGGCTCTAAGCAGGAGCTAAAATGTCCTCTTTGCTCTGCGGCGACCCAGATGGGCGCCAAGTTCTGTCACGAATGTGGGACGAGGATCGAGTTTGCTTGCTTTGCTTGCGGCACCCTTACCCCTCCCAGCGCCAAATTCTGCCATACCTGTGGTTCCAGGCTTGAGAGCCGCTGTGCTGGATGTGGCTCTCTTATTATATTAGGAGCGCATTTCTGCAATTCCTGTGGAATTAGCCTGAGTCCTGCTCCTCAACAGCAGCCATATATCCCTCCGGTGCAGCCACAGCCAGCGCCAGTGTATCAGCCGCCTCAACCTCAGCAGATTCCACAACCTGAGGTTATTCAGAGTTATCAACCACCTACTCCTGTTGTACAGCCACAGCAGATCGTTCAAGAGCCAGCGCCACAGCCAGGCTCTGCTTATCCTGAACAGACACAGGTCACTTCTATAGTGGAAGAAGCACAGCCTGTAGTCGCTCCCGATAACATCGTAGATACTCGACCTGTTGGTAGCGTTCAGCAAATAGAGCAGGCTTCGGTATACCAGGCCCCCCCGCATCCCGAACTTACGGCGGCGGAGATAGTGCAGGTACCTTCGGAATCATTAATAGAGGCTATAGTGCAGCCTCTTGCCGCTCCGGCGCCCGATCCAAACGCTGCGCCTGTTATACCGATAGTTAAAGAAGATGAGCGGCGCTTAGTCACGGTCCTCTTCGGCGATGTCTCCGGCTTCACCGCCATGTCTGAGAAGCTGGATGCTGAGGATATGAAAGGCATCATGGACTCCTGTCTGAAGATGCTGGCGGACCAGGTGGACAAATACGAAGGCACCGTAGACAAGTTCGAGGGCGATCTGATCATGGCTACCTGGGGCGCACCCAATGCTCATGAGGATGATGCTGAACGGGCAGTGCTGGCAGCTATTGGAATGCAGGAGGCCCTGACCAAGTTCAGTGACAATCTAGAGAAGCGCCGCGGATTTACTTTGAGGATGCGCATTGGCCTCAACACCGGAGAGGTCATTGCCGGCGTAGTTGGCGCCGGAAGAGAAAAGGACTATACAGTGATGGGAGACGTGGTAAACACGGCCTCTCGCTTTGAAAGCAATGCTACTCCCGGGCGCGTAATGGTGGGCCAGAAGACCTATGATCTTACCAAGCACCTTGTTGACTACGACATACTGGAGCCAATATCTGTTAAGGGTAAATCAGAACCGCTGGCTGTATTTGAGGTAATCGGTGTAAAACAAGAGCGAGGACAGCGCCGCGGGATAGCGGGATTAGAGTCCCCCATGATAGGCAGGTCCTCCGAAGTCCAGAAGTTAATCTCAGAGTTTCAGCAGGTGAGAGAGGAGCGCCATCCCAAGATAGTAACAGTGCTGGGCACTCCCGGAATGGGTAAGTCCCGACTACTGGGCGAGTTTGAAAAACATCTAAGTGAGAATGCGATTTCCTATAGCTGGGTAAAGGGACGCTCGTTACCTTACGGCCAGACCATTACTTACTATGCTCTCGGTGAGATGGTAAAGAATGCCTTTGGGATCATGGAAAGCGACTCTATAGAAGAGGTTAGAGAGCGCCTGATCGATGGTGTAAGGAATGTGCTTAGCAATAGCCTGCACCCTGAGGAAGAGACCTCTGAGCAGATGGAGGAAGAGGCCTGGCAGATAACCCACCGCCTGGCCTATGCTATAGGTGTCTCTTATCCGGACAGCATAATGAATAAGATAAACCCCTCCAACGTTAAGGAAGAGCTTTTCTGGGCTTGGAGACAGTTCTTCCATAGATGGGCTGGCATCACGCCTCTTGTGGTCGTTTTCGAGGACCTTCACTGGGCCGACGAAGTAATACTAGATCTTATAAATCACATTGTCACGACCATTGAGGACGCCTCCATAATGGTGCTTTGTATAAGCAGACCAGAGCTGCTGGAACGCGCTCCTGCTTGGGGAGAAGACGGTTCCTACCGGTCGCTTATGCACTTGACTCCACTAAGCCCTGAAGAGGGCGTAGCGCTTCTGGATAACCTTCTGTTGAATAACAGGCTATCCAGGCGTTTTAAGGAGAGTATTGTACAGAGGGCCGGCGGTCAACCCTTCTTCATAGAAGAAGTCCTGCGTATTTACCTGGAAAGCCACGCTATAGTAAAAGGCCCAGGAGGGTGGGTCTTATCTGATGTGGAGGCAGATCTAAAGGTCCCGGACACCATAAGCGCTACTGTGTCTGCTCGTATCGACCGGCTGGACTTGATGGAGAAGTCCTTGATCCAGCGGGCTTCTGTTGTAGGCACGGACTTCTGGGAAAGCTCTCTCGCCTATCCGGCCCCGGCATTGGGACCTGAAGTCTCAGCCCTTGGTCAGCTCAGCGAGAAAGAGTTTGTGCGGTCGAAGCCGGCATCCTCTTTTGTGGGCGATGGCGAATATGCCTTCCAGAACAGCTTAGTGCACGACGTGACCTATCAGGGTCTTACCAAAGCCAGGCGCAGCAGAGAGCATCTTAGAGTCGGCAAGTGGCTAGAAGTGCGTGCCGGCGACAGGCTCGAAGAGTTCATCGAATTGCTGGCCCACCACTTTGGACAGGCAGCCAACGTAGAAGTGGCCTCTATGGAAGGGGACTACACCGGAGTTGTTCAGGCTATTTATTATCTTTGGGAGGCCGCAGAGCGCGCCAGAGCCAGACAGTCCAACGCCGATGCCCTTGCTCGCTATGATAGGGCCTTGGAGCTCCTCTCCGAGATAAAAGACCTGGAGGACGCCCCTCAGGATGTCAACGGAGTGGACAGCTATCTTATGGCCCTTCGTCTCTTCATTGGCCGCGCCCAGACCCTGGAGCCGTTGACCCGCTATGATGAGGCTATAGAGGACTTAGATGTCGTTCTAAAGGGCGCCATAGAGCTTGGAATAGTGGACTTACAGGCCTTAGCGCTGCACCAAACGGCAAAAATACTCAGAATAAAGGGTGAGCCACAAGCGGAGGAGAAGGCAACAGAGGCTGCTCGCCTCTATCAAGAAATAGGTGACTTAACTGGAAACGCGCAGTGTCTTCTGGTACTGGGAGAGGTCTTCTCAGACCAGTCTAAGCTGAGTCAATTTGAGATTGTATCCATACAGGCTACAGAATTGGGTAAACAGGCCGGCAGTCTGTGGGTAGAGGCCAGGGGCGCCACCTTAGTAGGCACCGCCTGCGCTTATCAAGGCAAGACTGAAGAAGGTCTAGGGCACATTGAGAAAGCTGTCGCTATATATAGGGAAATGGGAGACCGCAGAGGCATAGCTACCAGCCTGCTTATGCTGGGCAGGATCAATCATATGTTAGGGCGTCCCAAAACAGCCGCTCAACATATAGCGGAGGCTGTGGAGATGTTTGAGGAGCTTGGAGACCGGCGCGCTATGGCCTCGGCCTCTTGGAATCTAGGACTTATGAGTCTGGAAAGAGGAGATATAGCGGAAGCGAAACATCACGCTGAGCGCGGCATCGCGATGACTAGTAATGCCGGCGAGGCTGCGATGCGGATCCGATGCCTTCTGCTTCTGTCTCAAGCGGAAGTGGAGGCCGGGGACCATGAAAGCGCTATCAAGAACCTTACGGACTCTGAAGCCTTATGTACTGCTCATGCCCAGACGAGCGCCCTGCCGGAGGTATATAGAGTTATGGCCCAGGCATATATAGGGCTGGGAAAACTGGATGAGGCGGAAAAGTATGCGCTTAAAGGCTGTGAGGTAGTGGCTGAGGACGATCCCTACTCCTTGGGTACTACTCGTCTTGTTCACGCCCTGGTAGTGGAGGCCCAAGGTAGGAATGGGGATGCTGAAGAGTCTTACACTAAGGCTCTGGCATACCTGGAGGAGGCCGGAGAGGAATTTGAGGTAGGTCTTATTCATCACTGTTATGGAATGTTTCTCATGAAGCGTGAGCAGTACACCACCGCTAAGGAACACCTCTTGGAGGCAAGAGAGGCCTTCGTGTCGCTGGAGGCCCAGGCCCGTATCGAAGTTATTGATGCCGCTATTGAGGAGATAGAAGCTGGCCTGAAGACAGTTGTGAAATAGACTACAATTCTTGAGCATGGACTCTTGCGTCCCCAAACAAAATAATCTAATATAGCTTAGCACTCCTTTCCAGGGAGTGCTAATAATTTGCATTCAAACCGAGAAGGAGGTCGTGCCAGTGCCAGGTAAGCTAACACCCTTAGGCGATAGAGTAGTGATTAAGGCATTAGACAAGGAAGAGGTAAGCGTAGGTGGTATTATCATACCGGATACCGCTAAAGAGAGGCCCCAGGAGGGCGAGGTCATCGCTGTAGGCCCTGGCAGGATGACAGATGACGGCAAGCGTCTCGCTCTGGACATTAGCGCGGGAGACAAGGTTATTTTCTCAAAGTACGCCGGTACTGAAGTGAAGATCGATAACGAGGACTATCTGATAGTCAGGGAATCCGATGTTCTGGCTAAGATTGGCTAAAGCATACTTTTAAGTTGCACTCAATCTTAGGACTGAGTGAGGATTGAAACAAACAAACATCAAGACGAACAACAGGAGGAAACAATGGCAAAGCAGTTAGCCTTTGACGAAGAGGCAAGGAAGAAGCTAAAGCGAGGCATAGACGCCCTGGCAGACACGGTAAAGATAACCCTGGGTCCCAAGGGACGCAACGTAGTCCTGGACAAGAAATGGGGAGCCCCCACCATCACCAACGACGGCGTGACAATCGCGAAAGAGATAGAGCTGGAAGACCCCTTTGAGAACATGGGAGCACAGTTGGTCAAAGAGGTAGCCACCAGAACCAATGACATCGCGGGAGACGGGACCACAACGGCTACAGTGCTGGCCCAGGCCATAATAACCGAGGGCATGAAGAACGTAGCGGCGGGAGCCAATCCTATGGCCTTAAAGCGAGGCATAGAGAAGGGAGTAAGAGGATTAACCGCCAGGATAAGGGAGCTGTCGATACCGGTAGCGGGGAGGGAGCAGGTAGCGCAGGTGGCTTCCATATCAGCAGCAGATCCAGACATAGGCGAGCTGATAGCAGATGTCATGGAGAAGGTGGGCAAGGACGGAGTCATCACCGTAGAGGAGAGCAAAGGGTTAACCTTTGAGACCGAGTATGTAGAGGGCATGAACATTGACCGGGGCTACATCTCACCTTACTTTGTCACCAATCCAGAGCGAATGGAAGCAGCCATAGAAGACCCGCTGATACTGATATACGACAAGAAGATATCGTCGGTAGCGGAGATCCTGCCGCTCTTGGAGAAAGTGCTAAGAGTAACCAAGAACTTTGTGATAATAGCAGAAGAGATAGATGGAGAGGCGCTGGCGACCCTGGTAGTGAACAAGCTGCGAGGGACCATTAACTGTCTGGCAGTGAAAGCCCCTGGCTTTGGAGACCGGCGCAAGTCGATGCTAGAGGACATGGCGATACTCACTGGCGGCGAGGTCATAAGTGAGGAGACGGGCAGGAAGCTGGATACTGTAGAGGTAAGTGAGCTGGGCCGGGCCAGAAGAGTGGTGGCAGACAAGGACGAGACAACCATCATAGAGGGGAATGGAGACAGCAGCGCCATCCAGTCCAGGATAAGCGCTCTGAAGAACCAGTACGGTGAGAGCACCTCAGATTATGACAAGGAGAAGCTGCAAGAGAGGATAGGGAAGCTGGCAGGAGGAGTAGCAGTAATAAGGGTGGGAGCGCCGACAGAGGTAGAGCTAAAGGAGAAGAAGCACAGAGTGGAGGATGCCCTACAGGCTACCAAGGCCGCGGTGGATGAAGGGATAGTTCCTGGTGGTGGTGTTACCTACATCCATGCCATCTCAGCGCTGGATGAGATAAAGCTGGAGGGAGATGAGGCGACCGGAGTGGCGATACTAAGGAAGTCCTTGGTGGAGCCGGCGCGCAGGATAGCGATAAACGCCGGGCAGGAAGGGTCTGTGGTAGTAGCGAAGATAATGGAGCTAGAGAAGGGATGGGGCTACAATGCAGCCACAGATGAGTACGTGGACATGGTGGAACAGGGAATAATAGACCCGGCCAAGGTGACCAGAGCGGCGCTTGAGAATGCAGCCAGCATAGCTGCCATGGTGCTCACCACTGAGTCTCTCGTCACCGACATTCCTGAGAAGGCTGGACCAGCCATGCCTCCTCACGGCGATATGGACTACTAAGAACTAATAATCGAAGTCCAAGCACCTTTGTGGCGCCGCCCTTAACGAAAAGTTAGGGGCGGCGCTGTTTTTTAGGAAAGGCTTAATTATAAGAGGCAAAGTTTAGCAGATACCACCTGTAGGGGCGAGGTTACCTCGCCCTAGTTGCATCGCCTCTAGAGAATGGGCGCCATCAAGGTCTTGCTAGCACTGTAATGGAGACAGCGCCGCTCTTTGAAGAATTCCTTGCACTGTCATAAGCTGTTGCATGTGCCTGGTGATGACCTTCTGTTGCCTTCCACTGCACTATATATGGAGTTGAAGATGCAGAACCTATAAGGTTGCCATCGACAAAGAAGTCCACCAACACCACTCCTACGTTGTCACTGGCCTCGGCTCTCAACTCGATAGTATTCACCTGACCTGCTCCTATAGTAAACTGTTGGCCGCTAGATGGCCTGGTTACATTAATAATGGGAGGGGTCTTATCGGTTCCGGCAGATGGCTGGCTCACTGTAGAATTATCGACGGACGCTCCAGCTATGGTTATAGGCACTACTATACGCGTAGCCGACCCGTTTGAGTCGTATACCGTAAGGCGGACCCCATAGGGTCCTGGAGTAAGCTGTGCGGTATCAAGGACAGCCAGAGTCTGTTCGATAACTGGAGTCCTCCTGGCGGCATCTATAGGGATCCATGATGATGGCGAGCTCCCCGATCCGTATTCTACTAGGTACTCTCTGAAGTCATTTAAGCTTGCTGATCCTCTAATGAGCAATAGTCCTGAGACACTCTGTCCTGGTCCTGGATAGCTTATACCTACGCCTCTTTCTCTAACAAGAGGTATGCCGCTGGAGCTAGCATACTCTGTTGGAGGCCGCGGTATATTATTGTCCTTGGCCCACTGTTCTAGGTCTGGTGATATCTTGAGAAACGCCTTCTCTTCGTAGCTATCAGGGGGCGCTCCTTCCGGAGCCAGTTTGCCAGTAGCTTTATCTATCTTGACCAATACATATGATTCATCAGTCTTTGTAGGTATGTTACTTTCAGCGAAAAGCTCTTTTCTGGTTCGAGGGCAATGAGAGGTGGCTAGTAGTCCTGAGCTAGTGCAGACCACTGCCTCCCTTATGCCTGAAGGTCTGGTAAACTGCTCAGGCGGTACGCCTCTAAGGGCTTCGACCATGAAGTTACGCCAGATGGGAGCAGCAGTCCTAACGCTGAGCACGTTGTTCATAGGCTCGTTGTTAGTATTGCCAACCCATACCCCGGTAACAAGCTGAGTAGTATAGCCCACCGTCCAGGTGTCTCTATAGTCATCGGTGCTGCCGGTCTTGACCGCTGCTGGCCTGCCTGCGATCAGAAGCGGGCTGCTCGGGCCGAATAGGGGGGCCCTGGCGTTGTTGTCTGAAAGTATATCCGTAATTAAATACGATAATGGAGCTGGTACAACTTGCTCTTTATCGGGGCCAGTAAACTCATATAGGACCTGACCATCCGGCTTTTCTATCTTGAGGAAGGGCACAGGCTCAAGGCTCCTCATGCCAGGCTCCTTCTCCGGCACAGGAGCGCCTCTCATCTCGCCATTGTTGGCAAACACCGCATAGGCATAGGTTATATCTATTAGCTTTACTTCACCGCCTCCAAGAGTAAGAGACAGGCCGTACCAGTTCTTTCTATTGAGGGTAGTGATGCCCATCTTATGAGCAGTATCAATAACACTATCCACGCCGGTGTACTGGATGGTCTTGACCGCAGGAACATTCATAGAGCGGGCAAGGGCCTCGCGGATGGAGACGGGACCGCTGAAGGTCTTGTCCACGTTCTGAGGTTTATAAGGACCGTTGATGCCATCCGGGAAAGTGGCAGGAGTGTCTAAGAGCACAGTAGCCGGGTTATAGCCCTTCATGAAGGAGGTGAGATAAGTGAACGGCTTAAAGGCAGAGCCTGGCTGGTGCTCGGCTGTGGCGTTGTTCACCTGGCCGTCTATGCTTGGGTCGAAGTAATCAGCGCTGCCGACCATAGCGAGTATCTCACCGCTCCTGGGGTCTATAGAGACCAGGGAGGCGTTGTTAGCGTTATAGCTGGCCAGCAAGTTTCTTTGATTGGCTATAGTATTCTCAGCCAGCTCTTGCAGGTCGAGGTCTAGAGAGGTGGTAATCTGGAGGCCGCCTCTATAGAGGGCTTTGGCGCCGTATCTTTGCTCGAGTATGTCTCTCACATACATGACGAAGTGAGGCGCAGTTATAGAAATAGGCTTAACGGTGTAATGTAGCTCCTCTTTCTTGGCCTCATCGGCCTGTTCTTCGGTAATGTAGCCCTGCCTTACCATCAAGTCCAGGACTGTATGCTGACGGTTGGTAGCAAGCTTAGGAGAGGTAAGAGGTGAATATCTGCCTGGGGCCTGAGGCAGGCCGGCCAGCATAGCAGCCTCGGCCAGAGTCAGGTCTTTTGCATCTTTGTTGAAGTAGCTTTCAGCAGCGGCCTGGATGCCGTAGCTAAGGTTACCGTAGTTAATCTGGTTTAAGTACCATTCCAGAATCTGGTCCTTGGAATAGTCTCTCGTGATGCTAAGAGCCATAAGAGTCTCTTTGATCTTACGGGAGAATAGAGGGAGCGCTCGTTCTTCTTCAGGAATGAGGACGTTCTTGACAAGCTGCTGGGTGATGGAGCTGCCACCCTGTGATAAGTCCTGGTTGGAGATATTATTCCAGGCAGCCCGGATGATGCCTCTTACGTTAAAACCTGGATTATCGTAAAAGTTAGCGTCTTCAGTGGATATGGTAGCCTGGATCAGATAGGGAGAGATCTCGTCTAGTGACACGCTGGTGCGGCGGCCTTCATTGCTGTCGAAAAACTCATAGAGCAAGCGTCCATTGCGGTCAAAGATCTTGGAGGTCTGCGATACCTCTTGTTCTGCGATAGCATCTGAGGAAGGCAGGTCTTGAGAGATAAAAGCATATGCCTCTGCTACTGCTATGAACGAGGATATAATAGTTATAAAGGCCAGAATAAAGAAAAGGCCTGCTGAGGCTAATATTGAGGTACCTTGGTTTTTTCCTCCCCTAACCCGCCGCTTTCTGTGTATTACATTTCTGGTAGAGATTTTAGGTGGCCCTTTCTTAGTGTTATTCTGTCAAAGAATAGTCCGGTCATTTAATACCAAACGGATGAGAGTGTTCTTTATTTCTAATACTATTAACGCATAAAGGTAGCTCTGGATACGTATTATAGCATTATTAACATAAAGTCAGGCATAGTAAACGTCAAAGAATACTCCTTAGGAGACGCGCCAACAGACTCTTAGTCCGCTCATGGTGAGCCTGTCGAACCATCCTTCGACAAGCTCAGGACGAGCGGATCAAGAGTCAGGTGGGGTGAGGGTCGCAACCCGCCGTGCGGGATTGACTCGAAAGTATAATATTCCGGACGGGCTACGTTGGACTATTACGATGGGTTATTCTTTTCTGACAGCCATATGCACGACCGTCCCTCGCGGCACGACCTGGCCTGCACCGGGAGTTGTGCTAAGAACGCATCCCTGGCATACCGTGTTCAAGATCGAGACCGGTACCTGACTGATGCCCTGATAATTAACGAAGGGAGAGTTAGAAAGGCCAGCCTGGGATAAGACCGTCTGGCCTTGCTTCTCTTGCAGTCCTACAACGTTAGGCACCACTATCTGATTAGAGCCGACCGCTACAGAACCTGTTCCAGTAGTGGGAGTAGAGTTAGGCACAGCCGTTTCCGTTGGCGCTGCTACTACCGCCGCGGCAGTGTGCTGTTTTGTGGGTACATTCTCTCGTGAGAATAGCTCTTTTCGGGTCGCAGGGCACTCGGGAGTGGCCAGTAGTCCTGAGCTAGTGCAGACCACTGCCTCCCTTATGCCTGAAGGTCTGTTAAACTGCTCAGGCGGTACGTCTCTAAAGACTCGACCCATAAAATCAC